>Ga0007882_10000168_pt1 | contig 37439 bp, 28 predicted proteins | sample CryBogCBH12Aug01_FD_71195 | JGI IMG/M metagenome (GOLD analysis project Ga0007882, IMG submission 71195) | Freshwater microbial communities from Crystal Bog, Wisconsin, USA - CBH12Aug09.1 | ecosystem: Environmental > Aquatic > Freshwater > Lake | place: Crystal Bog, Wisconsin, USA | collected... | reverse complement strand
CAATTCATGGCGGTGCTGCCGGATAAGATCGAATGCTGCAGCATGGTTGTAGGGAAGGAAAATGATCGCGTCGAGGATATCGGGTAGCGTGCCCCCACTTTTTAGAATGGCCCTTGGCCGCTCTTCCGGACCCGCATAATCTTCCTCCACAAGCGCCGCGTCGTGGGAGCCATGCCAGCACCCGCTGAAGATGCCGATCTTGCGCTTGCCACTGACTGCACGCGCCAGCCTTATGGCCCGTAAGGTCGCTTCGGATCCGCTGCTAGCCAGCACGAAATGGCTAAACCAGGGCATGGCGCCGTGCAAAATCTCCGAAAAACGATGGGTCGCCGGGTTGGGAACGGTAAAAACCGAACCCAATTCCGCCTGACAGCAAATGGCTTCCACTACCGGCTGTGCAGCATGGCCAAGAATCGCCGTTCCGCTGGCCAAGGCAAGATCGATGTAACGTCGGCCGCCGAGATCTTCAATCCAAGCGCCACGCGCCGCCCTGGCATAAAATTCGCCCGTCGGTAAATCATAGGACTCGTTGAGGACGCGATTGAAATTGCCGGCCAAGTTACACTGACTTGTCATTTCAGTGGCGAGAAGCCTGCTCAAGCTTCGGCCTCCCAGTCATCACCGGTATTGCCGTAAAATGCGTTCCAGGCCCGCGCATGATTCAGCCCGTGCAGGGTACCTTCGGCATTGCAGTGCAAACAAGGGAACAGCTCCCGCCGCCCATTGGCTAACCGTGTGCGGTGGCGCCGCATTTGCACCGATGTCCAAGTCTCCATGAGCGTCGACAACATCACATTGCCGGCCTTGACACGTCGATGCCAGTCTTGTGGACACAGAAAAACGTCGCCGTTCCAATCGACCATCATCGAATAGTGTGGGTAATAGCAGCTCTTTCGGCTGTCAATAGACGGCTGAGTTCCACATTGCACGGTGCCGGCACGATTGGTGAGCTTGATTCCGAAGTTGTCGTCGCTTCCATACCATCGGTCACGAAGAATGTAGCAGTCGCGCGGTGCGCCGGCCTCAGCGAACATCTTTTCAAATTTTTCAACTTGTTCAGGCCCGTCGTAAAGACTGAGGACGATCTTCCCAACACCGGCCTTAAGTAACGCATCGATCAGTTTCGGCCTGAGCGAATCGCCGTTGGTGGTAATCTCGGTATTACAGATCGGCGAAAAGGTGGCAACCATATCGACGATGTCCTTGGCCAAAAGCGGTTCCCCGTAGCCGGCCAGCAAGACAGTTCCCGAATAGTCCATGGCCAGCAATTCCGCCGCCAACTTGCGATACAAGTTGGCGGGCATGGAAAGATTCTGGTTGGGAGCAAGCGAAGGATCTGACCGCGGACAAAATACGCATTGGCGATTACACAGGTCAATCGGGCTGAGTTCCAGCCAATTGAAGATTGGGACACCTTCCTCAGACAGAACAATCTTTTCATCAACCAGTTTGCCGATGCGTTCAAGATTTTTCTTAATCGTGTCCTTATACATTAGACTCGTAACTCACTTGTTCGGGACAACTCCCGGCTTTTTTCTTGGGTCAGCGGACGACGGTCACACGACGCCGACGCGCATACAGTCATGCATATGGACAATGCCGATCGGGCGCCTGTCCTGATCTACCACGAACAGACTTACGATCTCCAGGCTGTTCATACGGTTTAGCGCTTCTGCGACCAGCGCGCCCGCCCGAATGGTTTGCGGCGTTCGGGTCATCACGTCGGTGACCGACCTCCGTAGCAGGTCGTCACTCATATGCCGTCGAAGATCGCCGTCGGTAATGATTCCCATCAGACAAGATGCCTCGTTAATGATGCCGACACAGCCAAACCGCTTGGCTGACATCTCCAGGATGGCATCACTCATCGTGGCTTGGCAGGCAACGAGGGGAAGTGCCTGCGGTCCATGCATGATATCGCCGATGCGGAGCAAGGCGCGCCCCAGTTGACCTCCGGGGTGGAGCATGCCGTAATCCTCAGCCGTGAACCCTCGGCGCTCGAGTAGAGCGATCGCCAATGCATCACCTAAAGCCATCATCATAGTGGTCGAAGTCGTCGGCGCCAAACCATGCGGACAGGCCTCCGCCATTGGCGGCAGCAAAAGGACAAAATCGGCGTGTTCTGCCAGGGCTGATTTTGCCTGGCTCGTCACAGCAACCAGAGGAATACCGAATCTTCGGGAATAAGTGATGATGGATGCCAGTTCCGAAGTGTTTCCCGAGTTGGACAGCGATATTACCAGATCCGTCAATGCGATCATTCCCAGATCGCCATGGCTGGCTTCAGCCGGATGAACGAACAAGGCGGGCGTGCCAGTGGACGCAAAAGTCGATGCTATTTTGCGGCCGACATGGCCGCTCTTACCCATGCCAGTTACGATGACCCGGCCAGTGATACTCGAAATACGCTCGACAATCAGGTCGAACTGTGAGTCCAACTGCCTTGCCAGCACAGTCAGAGCCATGGCCTCCAGATCCAAGACCCTTGCGGCAACTGCCGAACCAGTCAGTTTCATCATGTTCGTTTCGACCGGCATATCCAATGTCACATCGCCTTCCATCTCTACTTGATCAACCCTCCGCCACCAAAAAACGTCACGAGCATACGCGCGTTGCCATATCCAGATGTGTCTTCCAAGCCTCTCCTTTAGCATGGCGCCCTCAGCGTTGCCAGCGTTCGACGTTTTAAATGCCCGTATCGTGCCGCATGAAGCAACGATGCAATTCTTCGGCGCTTAATAGTTGAAAGAAAACAACAGTTTTCTCATTAAAGAGCAACCAAATTTAGAAAATTAGGGCCTTCCGGCCAGATATAACCTTCTAATACTTGACTCAAATTTTCAAGTAATTGATGCAACATAGCGTTCATCTATATTTATCATTTTGCCGATCAAAAATAATATGGCGAATATGTTCCGCAATTTTCTCCAGGGAATGCCTAGGGTCACTCATGAAGCTCTCGATTCGGACTGATGGCGCCCAAGGCAAGTGATCCATCCCGCAAATTTCTTTCTCATTGCTTCCGGGAAAGAAAGCAAACATTAAAGTTGGCTTACCGAGAGCTCCCGCCAGCATTCCCACGGCTGTCGCCGGGGTGACCACCAGGTCGACAGCACTCGTCAGTGCAGCTGCGTCATCAAGGTCATTGGTCAAGTCGATGTCGGGGGGGATATGAATCTGGTATCCGGTATGCTGCCGCCAACGGCCGATGTCCTCCAGGTAGCCATCGTACTGAAGATTGACGAAAATTATGCCAGCAATAGCGAAAATGGGTGCCAAACCTTCAATCGGTGCAAAGTGGCGTGAGCGATCTGCGGCCACCAAACGACCGCGCCACGATACGCCAACCTTCAGTCCCGGCCCTAAGGAATCGAGCCACTCCCGCCAATGGACCAGCCTCCGGGGGTCAGGCGTCAGATAACCGCCATGAGATGGAAAGTCCTCGAACCTATTGCGGAAATGCCTGGCAAGGCCGAACATAGGCAACTGATATGCGGCTCCGAGGGCATTCGCAACCGGCGTTGACCCGGTGCCGACAAACGTGACCGATGGAAAGGATCGACCAAACAGATCGACTAAGCGTGGGTCGCATTCGACGATGCAGGAACCGACGCGTTTGAGTGCATCGCCAAGCATACCGACGCCTAGAATCTGGTCGCCGATTCCCTGTTCGCCCCAGATCAGCAATTCCTGGTCGGGTATGGGACTGCCGTCCCAGATTGGCATGGTGTAGGGGCGAGACGGCAAGTCCCGCCATTCAAACTCCTGCCACGCCTCGGGCAGTTGTCCGGCGCAGAACAAAGCAAAGGCGCGGTTCTGATGGAAAATGGGGCGCTGCGGCTCCAGGCGAATGGCCCTCTCATGCAGGGTCAGCGCGGACATCGGGTGCCCCTGTTCCTTCAAGATGTTTCCACAATCAGTAAAAACCTCCGCCAGATCCGGTACAAATGCGGCCGCCCGACGAATGACCTGCAGGGCGAGATCGGTATCGCCCTGCCTGTTGAACAACAATCCGATATTGTTGAGAGTGACCGCGTCGGCAGGTTGAATAGCCAGCGCCCGGCGGAAGTTCGCCATGGCTGGGTCGCCCGCTTCCCGCCATTTGCCTAGGGCGAGCCCGAGATTGTTAAGCGCGCCGGCATGATCTGGTTTGGCGATCAGAGCCCGCTTCAGACAAATCACTGCCTGAGTACCCCTGTCCTGCGACTGCAGGACAGCCCCGAGATTACCGGAAACCTCGGCATTATCGGGGGCGAGAATTGCCGCCTGGGTCAGATGAACTGCCGCTTCCTCCAGCCGTCCTTGTGCACGGCACAGATTGCCAAGATTGCCGATCGCTTGAGCAAATCCCGGACGGACGGAGACGGCCCTCTCGCAACTGGCCACCGCTTCATCCCATCGCGCCAAGGACTGCAGGGCCGTGCCCTGGTTGTTCCAACCATCTGCATAATCCGGCTGATAGGCCAATAGTCGCCGGTAACTGCCAACCGCTCCCGTTGCGTCGCCAACCGCCTTCAAGGTGATACCGAGATTGTTCAACCCTAACGGGAAGGCCGGCTGTATGGCCAGGGCCCTGGCATAGGCGGCGGCGGCTTCGTGGAACCGACCGAGGGCGCGCAGTGCCTCCCCCAGGTTATTATGGAATTCCGGCAAGCGGTCGTTGCGGCTGATGGCTTTGCCGATCAGTTCGACCGCTAGTTCGTGGCGTCCGGATTGATGGGCGATGGTGCCCAGCAACTGCAGGCCATCGATATGCTCGGGATCCGCCGCCAGGAGTTGTCGGTAAAGGTTTTCCGCTTCGGTCAGGCGTCCGGCTTGGTGATGAGCGAAAGCGGCCGCGAGCAGTGCGCCAGAGTTTTCGACCGAAGCGGCGACGGTGGCCGATGGCTTTTTGGTTGTTGACGGACAAAGATTGACATAACGGCGCCATGCCGCGGTGTAAAGGCGTTCGAGCCGCTTTGTCCAGCGGGCCGGTTGGTACATTGACGACAACAGCAAACGTTGGCCGATCTCGCGGCGCCGCTCCCGCCAAACCCGGCTATTGTCGGCAACGGCCAGGGCGATTCGGACATAATCCTCAGACGAATTGGCTATCAACTCCGGCAGATCGAGACCGCGCAAGATTGCTTCGGTCCATCGCGACACCATGCGGTCCCATGGCCAGGCAACCACCGGCACCCCCATGGCCAATGCCTGAAAGCTGGTGGTCGACCCGCTGAACGGAAAGGTGTCAAGGGTCAGGTCGACGTTGTTGTATTGCTCCAGGAACGAGCCATAAGCTTCATTTTCATCGACAGCAAAGGCAATCTGCTCGACGGTCGCGCCGGCCGCGCACAGTCCGTCGCGGATCCGGTCGAAAATGGTCGGTGAGGCATAAGCCCGCCAGTATCGCAGGAGGATCCGGCTGTCCGGCCGGGCGGCCAGAATCCTTCCCCAGAGTTCGAGAACGGCCGGAGTGATCTTTGTCGGATTGTTAAAGCTGCCGAAGGTCAGAAAACCTTGATTGGGCATCTCCCGCAGGTTCGGCAAGTCTGGCGGGAGGCTCCCCAAATAGAATTGGGGAAGGCGCAGACAACGTTCGCTGAAGTATTCCTGCCCATGGCGCGGCAATAACCATCTGTCGCCGACGATATAGTCCATCTCGGCCAAGCCGCTGGTCGCGACGTCGTGCAGGCTGATTTGCACAGGTGCGGCACGCCAGGCAGCAATTTGCGGACGGTTGTCGTCCAGACGGCCGGCGAGAAAGACCAGGATATGGATGCCATCGGCACGAATTCGTTCGGCCACCGCCTGGTCGTTGAGATGGGTTATGTCGCTCCAGCCATCGGCTTCGGCGCGAAACATATCGGTGACAGCGTCCGTTCGGCGGAGCTGGGCATAACAATGAATCGAAAACGAAGATCGGTCGTGGTGGCGCAGGACCGGCAACATGCTGTAGGCAACCGGATGGGAACGCAGATCGGAGGATAAATATCCGATCCGCAGCTTTTCCGCCGCCAATCCGCGGGCTGGGTCAAAGGTCGGTCGCACCGCCGGCCTGTCGAAGTGCCGTGCCAACCGTCGGTGAATTGATTGCAACGCGTCAAGGCCCAAGTCATCCCGGTAAGTCGCGCAGCAACTCAAATGCCGTAGCGCCGCACCGTCGTCCGGCCGGACGGCCAGGGAACGTTCGAACCACATAGCCGCTTTGGCTAAATCTCCCCGTTCCATCAGCACATTGCCGAAATGGCGATGTAGTTCCGCTTGTTCCGGATTGCGGGCGAGGCCGCGGATCAGGCAATGCCATGCGGCCTCGGGCTGGCCTTCCTCTTTAAGCAGATTGGCAAGATTGCAATACACTTCGTAAAGGTCGGGATTTCTGGCCAATGCCGCCTGATACGCGGCAATGGCCTCCTTCGGTTTGTCCATGTCGTGCAGGGCGCTGCCAAGGTTGGCCTGCGCCTCGGCAGCCTCCGGCTGCAGGATCAGGGCACGTCTGTAGCTTATTGCCGCTCCGGCGCTGTCGCCCAAATCCTTGAACAGATTGCCCAGCCGGTTAACGGTTTCAGCCAGGCTGGGAGTTAGGCTCAGGCATGCCTTGAAACCATTGGCGGCAAGGCGCAAGTCACCCTGACGGCGGTGAATACCGGCCAGGGCCCGCAGGATTTCGGTGTCTCCCGGAGCTTGGCGATAAGCCTGCCTATAACTGGCGGCGGCCTCGGCAAGTCTTCCTTGCTCAAGCAGCAGGTTGCCCAGATTGTAATGGGCAGGGACCAAATTTTCGTCCAGAGACAGGGCCATTCGATAGGCAGCCATGGCCTCTTCCAAATGGCCGGCGCCTTTCAATGCGGCTCCCAAATTGCAATGGACACCGGCAACGCGGTCTTCCAAAGCGATCGCCCGACGAAAGGCGACAATGGCATCGGCGTGATGCCCCCCCAGATGGGCGACGACGCCAAGCGATTGCAGGCATTTCGGGTGATTGGGGGTCAGTGCCAGAACATATCGGTACAACCTGACCGCTTCGCGCAGCCGGCCCGCCTGATGCAAGGAAACCGCCCGCTGGAATAGGGCCTCAGAATCGCCGAGCCGTCCGCCGATCACGATCTTGGCCGTCAAAGATGGCCTGCGGGGGGTCGTTGACCACTGGCCATCGCCCTTTCCGGCCATCGACCCCAGGCAACCGGGTAAAGACAGTCCAACCGCCCTGATGGCAATCCTGCAAATTGCCGGCGAATGCTGGCCCGGCGCCGGCGCCAAACGCCGCATTGCTCTGCCGCCTGGACGGCGGTGGCCACATAGCCTTCCATATCCACCTTTCAACCTGCGGCCGGAAAAAGCCTCGCGAAGCTTTGCGGTTTGCCAGTCCGGTCTTTTCTTCCAAGCCTCTCCTTTAGCATGACACCCTGGCGGTTGCCAGGGTTCGGCAATTTGAATACCCTATTTGTTCCACGCGGAAAAGCGACGCAATTCTTCTGCGATTCAGGTGGTATCTTCCAGCCTCGACAGGCCGGAACCGCCGAAAAGGTAATAACCGGGAAGTTCTCATTCACTGGTGATGGGCTGACAGGGCGGTATAGTGCTTTTTTAGTTGACGACACTGCCCTAAGAACCCTGCTCAAGGATGAAACGTCAATGAATCTCCAGGAAATGTTTGACCAAGGGGACGCACATCAAAAAGCCGGCAGGATCTCCGACGCTGAACGTATTTATCGCGACACACTTGCAATAGATGAGACCCTCGATTTGGTCAACATTAACCTCAGCGCCATATTTGCATCAATAAACACGCCAGAATATGCGTTAATTTACGCAAAACGTGCAATAGTTTTTTCGCCTTTTTTTTGATAAAATTTATTGTGTTATTAGCGATATTCTTACAAGACTCGGTGAAGTTGATGCTGCAAAGACAATATTGCTTAGAGCTCTATATATATCTCCGGAAGATTCTGTTATTCTGAATCTACTCAGAAGAATGGAAAGTGGGCCAGTATTTACATCTTTTCAAGGTTCTCATGCGCCAGAACGGCAGATTTATATGAGCGCATTGGTCACCATAGCTGGACGCGACAAAACGAATCTTTCAATTCTTGAAATTGGCACCTACATGGAGGGATCGCTTTTTACGTGGGCAAGCGCCATCAAAAACCTGACAAATTGCAATGCCGATATATATTGTATTGATCCATGGCACGACACAGACAACATTAACGATTATCCAGACAATATAAAATTCTAATTTAACAACGGCGTGTCGTATAAAGTTTTTAAAAACACGCTAAAATTCATTCAAGATAATATTTTGGTTGTGGAGTGCAAGGGTTATAGCGATAAGATTTTGAAGACCTTAAACGGAAAGCATTTTGATATTATTTATATTGACGGCTGCCACCTGTATCCGGAAGTGCTTGAAGATATTCGCGGCTGTGATGCTCTTTTGGTCGAAGGTGGTTACATGTGTGGTGATGACCTTGAAATGCAGCTTTCCGAGGTGGATCATGACGCAGCCTACGCGCTCGCCAAGGATCGGCAGGACTGGGCCAGGGACCCGCGCAACAATCAGTATTTTCACCCTGGAGTGACCCATCGGCGTGGCAGAATTCTTTGGCCTCGTCAGCGTATACCGAGGGTTCTGGGTGATGCGAAAGAGCAGTGGCGGCTACGAAATGGTTGTGCTGAACGGCGCCACCGGTTTATTGCCACGGCACTGGCCTGAGGAATATCAGGCCAGTGCATTGAAAGCAGTTCTCCAGGATGCCGTCTTAAGCCAAGTGATTTAATGGCGGCCCCGCTTACGGGAGTGCCGCCCATGTCTGACGCAGGTTCGCGGTCACTCCAAAACGCGCTTTGAATTCGGCAATTTTTTAGCGACTTTCAAGACAGATTTCCGGCGGATAACTATACGGAGAGGACCTTCAATGATCGGGTTCCGAGGGTTGCCGTCAGCCGGCCATCGCCCTTTCTGACCACCGACGCCAAGCGGCTTTATAAAGCCGCTCCAACTGCCGGGCGCGTCCCGCAGCATCGCATAACGGCGATTCGGCAAGTTGACGGCGAATGGCGCCGCGGCGCTGTCGCCAAACGCTGCGTTGCTCGGCCGTCTGGATGGCGATGGCCACATAGTCTTCGGCGGAACCGGCGACCATTTCTGGCATGCCCATTCCCTGTAACATGGTTGCGGTCCAACGTGACACCATGCGGTCACCTGGCAAAGTCACCACCGGCACACCCATGGCAAGGGCCTGAAAGGTGGTCAGCGAGCCGCTGAAGGGCAAAGTATCCAACGCGACATCTATTCGACTATAATTCTCCATGAAGGCGTGGTCGGTTCCCACCTTTTCCATTCCGAATTCGACCCGATCGACCGGAACACCAACCTGGGCCAGCGTCTCGACGATGCGCCCCCGCGCTTCGCGCGAGCGATAACGATCCATATAGCGCAGCACAAGCCGACTGCCGGGAAAGGCGCCGAGGATCGCCCCCCAAAGTCGCAACGCCGTCGGCGTGATTTTCGACGGGTTGTTGAAACATCCGAAAATCGCCGGCCCGAACCCTCCGATCTGATCTACGGGCGGCAGATCGGCGGGAAGTTCCCCAAGATAGAATTGGGGCAAGCGTAATAGCCGTTCGGCAAAATATTCGGCGTGGTGCAACGGCAACAGCATAGGGTCGCCGATGATATAATCCATCTGGGACAAACCACTGGTGGCAACGTCGTGAAAACTGATCTGCACCGGGGCCGCTCTATGGGCGGCCACCTGCGGTCTATTGCCGTCGAAATGGCCGGCAAGGTAGACCAGGACATCGATGCCATCGGCGCGGATCCGTTCGGCGACTTGTGCATCAGACATCCCAGCGATGTCCTGCCAGCCGTCGACCGCCGCGCGGAATTGGTCGGTCACCGCATCCGGCCGCGCTACCTCGGAAAAAATATGATATTCGAATTTTTGGCGATCATGATGCTGCACGACCGGCAACAAGCTCCGGCCAACAGGATGATGCCGAAAATCAGACCCCAGGTAACCAATCCGAAGTTTCCGCGGTAACCGGTTTTTATTGGCAAACTGGCGCGGCGAGACAGCGGCAATGTGGAACGCAGCGCCGAAGCGTCGGTGCACCTCAGCATAGGATGACAAAGTAAAATCGTCGCCATAACAGGCGCAAAGCAACAAAAAGCGGAACCCCGCAGAAAAGCCGGGATCAATAGCGATGGCCCGCTCGTAACAGGCCGAGGCCCGGGCCAAGTGCCCCTGGTCAAGCCAGGAACTCCCGAGATTACCAGCGATCTGAGCCAATCCCGGGTCGAGAGCCATTGCCCGACGGAAGCAGCCAAATGCGTCATCAAGCTCCCCGTTGGCAACCAGGGCATTCCCCAAATTGTTGGGAAATTTGGCGTTGTCGGGACCGGAACAAATGGCGCGCCGGAACAGGCGGATGGCATCATCATCGCGGCCGCCTTGGCGAAGCAGCAATGCGAGCGAGTTCAGGCTGTCTCCGTGCTCCGGGCACAGGGTCAAGACGGCGCGATAGCCGGATATCGCCGGTTCAGACATGCGTTCCATATGGTGTCGGCGGGCGGTCTGGAAATAGCGATCGATCTGGACGCTGTCGTGATCCGCTTGGGGCGAAGAGCCTTGCTGTACTGATTCCATCCGCTTGTCCACTCTGAAAAGAATTCACGGTCGCGGCTGAGTTTCCCGAGATCACGGCCTGGCAGGTTCATACCAAGATGACGCCCCACAGCCAAGCCCCGTTGTCTCAGAGACGCTGGACAAAAAAAATCCCACCCTTTTTCAAGGGCGGGATCAAATTTTTCAGGGCCGATGCGGACGGTCGATTTGGCCGCCCGCAAAGGTTCCCGATATTGTGTTACAGCAGATCGCCAAACACCACGTGGCTGCTCGCATTAGCTACGTTGACCGTAGCAATCAGCGACGCAGTGGTCGTCGGCGTCGCACCCGTTGATTCCTGGATCAACCAGATCTTGTCGACCGAGGTATTAACCTGCTCGATCAAGAGGTCGTAGCTGATGGAAGCAACGGTAGCGATAGCGAATTTGCTCGCCGTCGCAGTCGTGACGAAAGTACTGGCCGCCGTTGCCGAGGTGAGGGCAGTGGTGTATCCCAGCGTAGTGTCACTGGCCGTCCACACCAGCAAGCAGCCTTCGGCCGTACCGGCGGTCACCTGGGTGGCGGCATTCACCGCAACCGCAGTCTCGTTACCGAGCACCAATCCGGTGCCGCCAAGGACACCGTTGACCCCGGCCAGAGCGGTGGCCTTGGACGAACCGTTGACGGCGCCGCCATAAGTCGTGGTGTTGTAAGCAATAGCCAGCTTGTCCTTACCTGTGACGAAGTTGTTGATCGTCAAATTCGGGTTGCTGCCAAAGCTGGTGGTGGTCCCGCCGCTGATCCCGTTCAAATCAGTGAACAGAACAACGTCGGTGACATGGGTCGCACCGAAGGTAACAGTCTCGGTGCTGGCCGTGCCAACCTTGAAATAAGTCGACACAGTGGAGGAACCGGTCAAAGTACCGGAGCCGCCCAGCGTGCCGTCGATCATCAGGATGTCTTTGGCCGTGGCCGTGCCGGTCGCCGTCGCATTGCCCAACCAAGTCAGGTTAGCCACGCTGACCGAACCACCCGACGGCGCGAAGAAGTCCAGGGTGTTGAAGGTACCAGCCGCGTTCGACACGTCGGTGACGGTAAAGCCCGACGGCGCGGAGTAGGTCGCGGAGACGAACAGGTTCAAGGTTTCTCCACCGGTACCGCCGCCAGGAGCCTGCTGGAACTGGATGGCGGAGAAGCCGCTGAAGCCAGGGGTCGTCGAGTTACCCAAGGTGAAGTTCAGCGCCGAGCCAGTATTCGCACCGATGATCAGTGTATCGGTGCCGGTACCGCCGGTCACCACGATAGTGCCAGAAGCGGAACTGCTGACGTTGCCGAGGCTGTTGACCGAGGTAATGACGAAGCTGTCTGTACCGGAACCGAAGCTGACATTCAGCGCGCCGCCGGCGGCAAAGCCAACGGTGTTGCCAGTAGTGGCACCCAAATAGAAGGTGTCATTACCGTTGCCGAAATTGACATTCAAAGTGCTGGCGAAAGTCGTCAAACCGGTGGTGCCGTTCAAATTATCGAACGTGTAGGTATCATTACCGGCGCCGGTATTGAAGGTCTGAATCTTGCCGGTAGTGGTGATGTTTTCGTTGAGGGTGATGACATTCGTCCCTGACGAACCGGTGAAGGTCAGGTTACCGTTGGCATTCGCCAGAGTCGCCGTCAGGTTTCCGGTTAGGCCGCCCGCATTGAAGCTGGTCAGCGCGGCCGGGTCGTTACCGCCGGTGATGTTGACATTGGAGGTACCGGAGATGGTCCAGGAGGTGGAATTGGTCGCGTTGACGTCAGCCAAGCCAGCGAAGTTTACGGTCTTCACGTCCGCCGTGTTGACGGTAATGGTCTCCAACCCGTTGGCCGTCACCGTGCCGATGTTGAAGGTGCCGGTGCTGGCAACGCCAGCGTTGTTGACATTGATGGTCACCGCATCCGCTGTGCCGGCGGTGGAGGTCAAGTTCTCGGTCAGGCCGGCGAAGGCAACGGTTCCGTTCGCGGCGTCGGCACCCTGGAACTGCAGGGTGGTGACGGTCGAAGCCACATTATTGTGGGTGACGGTGTTGGCCGAAGAACTGCCCCAGAAATTACCGAGGGTGGTTGCCGTGATGTTGGTATCGTCCACCGAGATGTTGCCGCCGGCATTGACCAGTACGGTGCCGAAACCGGTGGTCTTCACCGTGGTGCCGATCGACGAGCTGGAGGACAGAACGAGGGTATTGCTGGTGCCGGTGCCAGCCGTGGCGGTAACGCCGCTGCTGCCGACAGCCAACTGGACCGTGACATTGCCCGTCTCACCCGAAGCATTGAAGGTGGTGACGGAGGTGTCCATCGCCAGCGGGGTGGTCTGGTTGGTCGCGGTGGTCACACCAATGCTGAGGCCGCCGGTGCCGGAAACCGTAACCGTCTTCGCCTTGTTATTGGTGGCCAAGCCGACCAGCGAATCCGCCGTACCGGACGTGGTGATGTTGACAGTGGACGAAGCGGCCAAGTTGCTCAGCGTGACGATGCCAGCGACAGCACCGCCACCGGTCAGGCTGATGGCCTGGCTCGAGGCGGCGGTGGAGGTGCCGCTGAGAACGGTGACGTTCTCATTGACGCCGTTGCCGGTCAGCTGCAGGGTCGTGCCGGACGGCAGGCTGGCCAGCGTCAGGGTGCCGGTGTTGCCGGAGGCGCTCGCCACGGCGACAGTCGACAGGCCGGAGAACCCGCCGAAGTCGAAGGCATCCTGGGTGCCGGCGGCATTGTTGACCGGCTTGAGCTGCACGGTGGTGACACCCGAAGCCTGGTAGCCGCTGCCGGTCGCCGTGGTGGCGTTGCCGATGATGGTCAGATTGAACTGGGCGCCGGCGCTCGGAGCGATGGAGTCCGTCAGGCTGTAGGTCGAGGACGTCCCCGTCAGATCGAGGATACCGGCGATGGTGTTCACAGCGCCGGACACAGTGTCAACCGTAGTGGTCAGGGTTTGCGAAGAGCCGGCCACCACTGTCGCCGCACCGCGGCTGCCGATGGTCAGCGTCGAGCTGTAGGCGTTGGTGGTCGCATAGCTCGACAGCCAAGAGGTGATCGTGCCACCGGAGTTGCTGACGAATTCGGCGGAACCGGCGAAGTTGGCCAATGCCGCGGCGACGGACATGCCACCGGCCAGAGCGTTGGTCCAGGCGGTGAGGCCGGCGGCGTCCGGAGCACGGTTCAGGATGTTCTGATACATGGCGGCGGCGAAGGCGCCCGGCGCCGGGTTCGAACTGCCATAGATATTGGTGAACTCGGTAGACTGCGAGAACAACCCGGAGATGGTGTTCAGCGTCGCGGCTGTGGGAGTGGCGTCGTAATAGGCCACCCAGGCGCGCAGTCCGGCGAGGTCGGGCGCGCGGTTGAAGGCCGCCTGATAAAGACGGACGATCGGCGCAACGTTGTTCACCGCTTCCGAAGACGTAGCGATGGAATTGGCAACCTGCGCCGCAGAGAACACTCCGGCATCGATCAGGGTTGCCCAAGTGTTGATTTCGGTGGTCGTTCCTGTGCGGAACAGAATATTCGCATAGTCCTGGGTGACGGCATTGATTGCAGCAGTGCTAGCCATAGAGGCCTCCAAATGAGCCAACAATTCGCGGTGCACACGGCGGGCGTATTACCCCCCCTGGGATGTGTACAGTGACCTTACATGACCCAAAAGAAGATCTGCGTCAACAACAAATTTAGCTGTAGCTCCTAATGCGCTGTGGAAAAAAGAGAGTTGGGGTCCGGAACGGGCCATTTTGCGCACTCGTCACACCCTCCGTCGCGCGCCAGGCTTTGAAAAAAAGCCTCTGGGGGGCATCCGTAACGCACCTCCTTTACTCTGTCGATCGCACGCAAGGCGACGCCGAATGGTGTTTGGCGCCACATGCCCACCGACACTGAGTGACGATAGTTCCTCTTGACCCCGCAAAGAGCTCTCGTTCTGAATGGATGAAAGGAGAGAGGCATGTTAAAGGGCGCTAATGGCGATCTTGTCGGCACCAATCAGCACAGTCAATGTTCAGACGCTTTTTGACGACGCTCGCCATTGGCACTTAAGCGGCCAATGGATTAGCGCCCAAATGCTTTATCGCCTGATCCTTATAGCGGACCCTCAACATGCCGATGCTCTGCACTTGCTCGGGATGATAGCCCACCAAATGGGCCGATACGATGCAGCGATCGCACTGACAGGGAGAGCAATTGACATCGATGGCGCCGTCCCCGCCTACCACTCCAACCACGGCCTCGCCCTTAAATGCCTCGGCCGCCATGACGACGCCATTGCCTCCTATAATGCAGCGCTTTTGATCCAGGCTGACTTCGTTGAGACGCTCACCAATCGGGGCAACGCACTCAAAGAGCAAGGGCGAATCGACAATGCCATCGCGTCCTATGGGGCGGCCATTCTTTATAAGCCTGATTTTGCCGAGGCATATTTCGGGCGCGGCCTCGCTTTAAAAGATTTTGGTCGAACTGGCGACGCGGCGGCTTCCTACGTTGCAGCACTCCGCCTCAGGCCCGATTACGTTGAAGCCCTTTCCAGTCATGGCGACGCTCTCCTTGACCTTGGCCACTCCCACGATGCCATTGCGGCCTACGATGCCGCGCTCTGCCATAAGCCCGATTTTGCCGAGGCTCTTGCCAATCGCGCCAATGCATTAAGAGAGCATGGTTGTCTTGACGCCGCCATCGCCAATTACAACTATGCCCTTCGGTTAAAGCCTGACCTTGCCGAGGCGTATTCCAACCGCGGCGCCGCGCTCAACGATCTTGGCCGCAGTACGGACGCACTGGCATCCTATAACGCCTCGCTCATCATCAGACCGAATTTCGCCGAAGCATTTTCCAACCGTGGCACCGCATTGCACGATCTAGGGCGCATTGACGATTCCATCGCGGCCTACAACGCCGCGCTCCGAATAAGGACGAATTACGCCGAAGCCATATATAATCTTTCTTTTTGCCATCTTTTGCGGGGAAATTTCAAGGAAGGGCTCGAACAACACGAATGGCGGTGGCGGGGTGGCAGCAAGAAACTAAAGCCAAGAAGTTTCGCCGTGCCACAATGGCATGGCGAGGAACTTACCGGACGAAGGATTCTCTTGCATACTGAGCAAGGGCTAGGCGACACGATCCAGTTCTGCCGCTATGTTTCAACGGTTTCGGCGCGAGGTGGGCATGTAATTCTAGAAGTGCCCAGTGTACTTCGCAGGCTTCTCTCAAGTCTCAGAGGTGTGGATCGTATGGTCACTTACGGCGAACCTCTTCCGGCATTCGATTTGCATAGTCCGCTGATGAGCCTGCCTTTGGCCACCGGCACCAGGGTCGGCTCCATTCCGGCAGATATTCCCTATCTTCACGCTGAACAGGAGAGGATTTCACGATGGCGAGATCGGCTCGGGTTCCATGGATTCAAAGTCGGCGTCGTGTGGCAGGGCGGCCCCGGTTATAAACGGGATAATCAGAGATCAGTCCCACTGTCCTATTTCGCACCGCTTTCGGCGCTGCCAGGCGTTCGACTTATCTCCCTTCAAAGGCAGTATGGTTTGGAACAGTTGAAACATCTGCCCCCCGGTTTGATGATCGAAACGCTGGGTGACGAATTCGATGCCGGCCCGGATGCCTTCCTCGATAGCGCGGCGGTGATGTCGAACCTCGATCTGATCGTCACCGTCGACACCGCTTCCGGGCATCTTGCCGGTGCACTGGGCCGTCCAGTTTGGATTGCTTTAACTGCCCTGCCCCACTGGGTTTGGATGCTCAACCGCGACGATAGCGATTGGTACCCCTCCGCCAGACTATTCCGCCAGACCAAACCCGGTGACTGGGGCGGTGTTTTTTATAATATGACAGTTGAACTGGGCAATCTCATGGCCCAGCCAGCACTATAAGTTCAGTTTCCTCCAGCGCAGTCAATACCATCGATATTGCCGGCCAAGGAGGCACCGACTTCTTCTGGGACGCCGATGCAATTTGAATGGCCGCGTGCGGGCCCGGTGCATCAAACTTCAGATTGGTTACCCTGGCCTCCTTACTTCACTTTGGCCGCCTCTACCGCTTCCGGATAATCGGTGCCGATCCATGGCACCCAGGGCAGCCAATTCACCCCCTCGTAATGCTCGCGCGGATCATAGGCCTCGACAGGCAACTGCAGGTTATCCGCCGTCGCCCGGCCGCAGGCGATAAGCAGAGTATAGGTGGCAATGGCTTCATCATGGTGGGCCCGCTCGAGATTGATCTGGGTGTCCAGGATTTCCTGGCGGGCATTCAGTTCGTCAAGGATGGTCCGCGACCCGACATGCAACTCCTGTTGCACTCCGGTCAGGGCGACCCCAGCGGCGCGTTCCGTCTCGCGCAGGGAGGCTGCCCTTGCCCGGACGGCTTTCAGGCTCTCCCAGGCCTGCCTGATCTGGTCGATGACGACGTCACGCTGCTGGTCGACGTTCAAACGACGCTGCCCTGCGGTATGTTTGGCTGCACGGGTGCGAGCCGCCGCCACGCCGCCATCATAAAGCGGCATGACCAGATTCAGGGTCACGGTATTGCCGAAATTGGTGGAACGATTAGTGTCGTTTTGATTGGCGCGGGACGAGGTTGCCTGGACGGATATATCAGGCAGCAGGCCGGACTCCGCATAGGTGATGTCCGCCTGGGCCGCCTTTTCGGCAAACACCGCCGCCCGGTAGTCAGGATTGTTTTCCACCAAGGCCATCAGGTCCGAGAAATCCTCCGGCAAGCCCGTGGGCAGCGGCGGTAGCGGCGGCATATTGCCCGCGGGCAGGCCGGTGATGCGAAGGAAGGCCGATTTTGACGCCTCGACATTACCGGCATATTGCTGCTGATCCGCAATGCCCCGGGCCAAACGGGCTTCCGCCTGGGCGACGTCCGTCTGGGTGACATCCTTGACCTTGAACCGGGCCATAACCGCCTTTTGCTCGTCTTCCAGCGAACGCACATATTCTTTCTGAATGGCCAGAATATGCTGGTCGCGGTAGAGATCGTAATAGACCTGCGCCACGCTCCCCAGTACCGACTGCTCGACCGAACGCAGAATCGCCAAACCGTTTTCCACAGCCATTTTGGAATGTTGGACGTCAGCAAAGGTCCGCTGCCCGTCCCAGATTTCCTGGCGCAACTGCACTGCCTCGGAATCCGGACTGCGGTAATCGCCGACCTTTAAAGAACCGGTCGGAGACTGAGGGTCCGGATAGCGGATCTTGTCCTGGGCTCGCCCTTTTTCCGCATTGACCGTCACCTGCGGCCGGTAACCGCCCCAGGCCCGCGACACATCCTCGTCAGTGGCTCGCTGCCGGGCCCGCTCAGCCTGCAATTGCGGATTGTTCTGATAGGCGGCGGCCATGGCCTCCGAAAGCGTTTGTGCGGAGAGGGGAAGGGAGCTGACGGCGAGCGCGCAACCCGCCAGCAGGCCGGCGGCAGGAATCAGACGCATGATATGACTACTCACAGTTCGCGGAAGGAGTGGAAAAACGCCTCGAACAACGGCTTCAGGGCATAGAACAAAACCGTCTGCTCGCCCCGCTCGATCATTGCCTCGGCCATCATGCCGGCATGCAGCGGATGCTCCGGCCCCAGACGAACCAGTTCTTCCTGGGAAATGGACACACGGCCCTTGTAATACGGCATGCCCGTTCGTGGATCCTGATAGCGGTCCACTGAAATCGAGTCGAGCTTACCGTAAATGACCGGGACCAGGCGGGTATTGGCGGCGGAGAAATGCAGGCCCACCTTCTGGCCGGGATGCACGGTGTTGATGTCCATGGGATTGACCTGGACATCGACCACCAGTTCATCATTGTCGGGAACGATTTCCATCAGCGGTGCGCCAGCCCCAACAACCCCGCCCTTGGTATGCGGCTGCAGATTCATCACCGTGCCGTCGACCGGAGCGACCAAATCGATGCGCTTCATCACATCGACCGCCGCCACCACCCTTTGCCGGGCTTCCGCCAGTCGCGCCTGAACGTCCCGCAATTCGCGGGCGATGTCCTCCTGATGAGCCTTCTGCAACTGGAAGATCTGCAAATTGGCTTCGCCGATCCCCTGTTCCGAACGGGCGATGGACGAAACATGTTCACCGGCCTCACCCTCAAGGCGCGCCGCTTCGCGTTGCAGGGCCAGGACACGGGGTTTGGTGACATATCCGGCCTCCAACAATCCGGCCAGCCCCTGCAATTCATCCCGAATGGTAGCCAGTTGAACGACCTTGGACTTTTGCAGGGCCTGCAGGCCGACAATCTGTTCGCGGTATTGCTGAATCCGCTGTTCCAGAATAGCTTTCTGACCCTCGATGGAGGCTTTCCTGGTCTGAAACTGGTTCTCCTGCGACTTGATGATCTCGGTCACATCCGGATTGACGGCGCGGCTCAACAATTCCGGCGGAAACTCCGGACGCGGCAAATTGTCGCGCTCAGCAACCAGTCGCGCCTCGATAGCCTGGGATAGGTCCATCTCATTCTGCATAATGTTCAGTTGGGCCCGCGCCCGGATATTATCGAGGCGGATCAGAACCTGACCGGCTTTCACTTTGCTGCCGTCCTGAACCAGGATCTCGTCAACGATGCCGCCTTCCAGATGCTGGATCATCCGGCGGCTGGATTCCACCACCACCAGACCGGTGGCCTGAGCGGCACTGTCGATCTTGGTGAAAACCATCCAGATGCCAATAAAGCCGAAGGTCAGGATGATCAGCCACATGCCGAAACGGACCGGCTTGCGCGGATCGATCATCTCGTCTTCGTATTCTACCGGAACATGGTCGGCCCGTTCGAAATAGGCCCCGGCGGCGGCATAGCTGCCGGCCAGAAATTTGGTTACGGGCTCAAGTTTCCGGCTCAAGGCGAGCGCTTTACCCATGGTCACACCGCGGATGTTATGGCAGTTGCGGGAGTGGCGACCGAGGCGACCTGCGGCCGCATATACTTCGCCAGGACTTCGTCACGCGGCCCCATGCCTTCGATCACGCCGTTGGTCATGACCATAATGTGATCGACATTGGCAAGAATGCTGGGGCGATGAGTAATAACGATGGTGGTCTTGCCGGCCGTGCGCAGTTCCACCATGGTGCGGGCCAGGGCGGCCTCGCCATCCCGATCCAGATTGGAATTAGGCTCGTCCAGGATAATCAGCGAGGGTTTGCCATAAAGTGCCCTGGCCAAAGCCACACGCTGGCGCTGGCCGCCGGATAATGTTGCGCCACCGGGACCGATAAGGGTGTCGTAGCCACGATCAAGATGCAGGATCATGTCATGCACCCCGGCCATACGGGCAGCATCGATGACCGCCTGGGCATCAACATCGCCGAAACGGGCAATGTTCTCGGCGATGGTCCCCTCGAACAGTTCGATGTCCTGTGGAAGATAGCCGATATGGGGTCCAAGGCGGTCACGGTCCCAGGTCTGGATGTCCGAACCGTCGATGCGGACCACCCCTGAATGGGCCGGCCAGACCCCGACCATGAGACGCGCCAGACTGGATTTTCCAGCCGCGCTAGGTCCGATGATGCCGAGAGCGCCACCCGCCTCGACACGGAAGGAAACCCCCTTCACCACCGCGCCGTTATGCCCGGGAGGGGCCGCCACCACCCGTTCCACCTCCAAATTGCCTAGCGGTGCCGGTAACGACATGTGGTTGCTTTCCGCCGGAATGAACCCAAGCAATGAATCCAGCCGGGAATAGGCCGTACGCGCATTAAGGGTCTGCTTCCAGGTGGCCACCGCCATCTCGATGGGGGCCAGAGCCTTGCCCATAATGATGGAACTGGCGATCATCAGACCGGGGGTCAGCTCGTTCTGGATAACCAGATAGGCACCGGCGCAGAGCAAAGCGGTCTGCAGCATCATGCGGACAAATTTCGACCAGGCGGTAATCATCCCGGCACGGTCGCTGGCCAATGCCTGCAGGACCAGGGCCTTCTTACGGCGTTCGTGCCAACGGCGAAGCAGGGCAGGCATCATTCCCATGGCGGTAACGGCTTCGACGTTGCGCAGACTGTTGTCCAGAAAACGTCCCGACAAAAGGGCCGCATTGCCGGAATCGGCCAAAGTCTGGCGGGTGGCCATTTCCTGCGCCACGGCCAGGACAAAGATGGCCACGCCGCCCACCGTGGCGGTGATACCAAGAACGGGATGGATCAGAAAAACCGCCCCCAGATAAAGCGGCAGCCAGGGCGCATCGAAGAAGGCGAACAATGCATTGCCGGTCATGTATTCCCGCACGGTGTCGAGATCGCGGATCATCTGCCCCGAAGCAGCCCCCGGCTTGACCAGCGACGCCTTGAAAATGGCGCTGAACACGCGGCTGCCCAATTTGTGGTCGAACCCGCCACCAATACGCACCAGGACACGCGAGCGAAGCGTTTCAAGCAGCGACCAGATCCAGAACAGAAATGCCGCAATGATCGTCAACACGGTCAAAGTAGTCATGTTCCGACTAGCCAAGACACGGTCGTAGACCTGCATCATATACAGTGGCGAAACCAACAACAAGATGTTGATAAAGAAGCTAAAGATACAGCAACTTATAAATGCTGAACGGTATAACTTCAAGGTCTCGCCAAGTTCAGAAGTTTTCATTGCCCAGTGGATTCCTTGCTTTTAGGCACCGAAGATCAAAGTGCATACCACCGTTGGGCCGCCGTCAACTCGCCAGCCAAAGCCCCCGCGGAGCATGCGGCGGTATATAATGGATTCCCCCCACAGAATGCAAATGCATCTGGGGGAAAATTTGCTGCTTCCTGGATTTCAACGGGTCCATCGATATCGGAAAATGGCACTTAAAGAACCGCCGTCGCCAAGAGGTTCCTTGCCCGCGCGCGGGCAAGATCAGCCTCCGCCATGGAATCGACCAATTGGCGAAAACTTGTCCTCCGGCACCACCCTAACTGTTCCTCCGCCTTCCTGGAATCGCCCAAAAGCAGATCCACCTCCGCCGGACGGAAGAATTGCGGATCGACCTGTACAATGACTTTTCCCGTTTCGCGATCCACCGCCACTCTGTCAATCCCGTCGCCTTCCCAGGCAAACGAAAATCCCATGGCCGTCGCCGCGGCATCGACGAATTCCTGGACCGAGTGGGTCTCGCCGGTCGCCAGGATATAGTCATCTCCTGCAGGTTGCTGCATCATTCGCCACATTCCCTCGACATAGTCGCCCGCAAACCCCCAATCGCGTTGGGCATCGAGATTGCCCAGGCGCAGGTCCCGCGCCAAACCGCAACGAACCTGCGCCAGACCCATGGTGATCTTGCGAGTGACGAACTCGGCCCCGCGCAGCGGCGATTCATGATTGAACAGGATGCCGGAAGAGGCATGCATACCATAAGATTCGCGATAGTTAACGGTGATCCAATGGCCATAAAGCTTGGCCACCCCGTAAGGGCTCCGCGGATAGAACGGTGTCGTTTCCCGCTGCGGGGTTTCATGGACCTTGCCGAACATTTCGGACGTCGAAGCCTGATAGAAGCGGATGTCCGTCGGACCGACTAAGCGAATCGCCTCGAGAATGGCTGTTACAGCCAAGCCATCCGCCTGGCCGGTATAAATAGGCTGCTCGAAGGATGTGGCAACGAAACTCTGGGCCGCCAGATTGTAAATTTCGTCCGGTTTCACCCGATCAACGACGCGCAGGATGTTCGATACCTCGGTCAATTCGAAATCGACGAACCGCACATCCCTGGCGATCCCCAACTCCACCAGACGCCAATTGGACAGCGACGCCGACCGACGCGCCGCGCCAACCACCTCGTAGCCCTTTTCCAAGAGCAACTTAGCTAGATAGGCGCCGTCCTGGCCACCGATCCCGGTTATAAGGGCGCGCCTGCGCATTTACACACTCTGCAAAAAATGCCGCCTCGGAACCAACTCCGAGAACCGGTCCATTACAGGTCCAAGGGCGGCAACTCAACAGGGCCGTGGCGGAACGGAATCCAGTCCTTGTAATCCGGGCGGAACTGCAAACCATAGGGAGACTTCAGGAACACTTTTGGCGGATTGCCGCTCTCCCGCTGGGTTTTTTCAATATCAAGCTGCCCGGACGGCAGAAACACCTTGTCGAAGATTTCCTGCAGGGGAACCTCGCGACCGGCGGCCTGCTTCACATAGTCCCGCGCCGCTTCACTCAGTTGCCAAGCCTGCTCGACCAACTCATAAGCCTGGTCCACCGAATCAAATTTCACGTCTCACCTCATTTGAAAGGGGAAAATCTCCGCCCCATTATGTAGTCGGACGCAACACAAATGGCAAGCCCGTGCTTGGCCGATGGAAATTATGTATGCGTCTTCAAATTCATATAAAGAGGTCGCAATCCGCCTCCCGCCCTCAGCGCCTCGGCATAAATATTTTCCCGCTTCTCTCCACTGCGCCTATCGTATTCGATAAGAAGATGAAGAACTAGGTCAAATGATGCATAGACTTCGTACAATATAAGCGCCATTTTAAGCAATTGTGTCTCGCTGATATTGCCAAGACAACTAATATCTCTGATGAAAATAGCGTCGGCCCATAATCCCTGACTGATAGTCTCGGCCATATTCGGTAACGTAACAGGCCTATATGTGCGCCCAGCAATATCGAGAAACTTGTGAAACCAGAAACCCTGTTGACGCAAAAAAGCCTGGATGTCGGAAAACAACGGCTGATTCTTATAGAGAGGAACGAATTCTACTTCACATTCTATGACCACGGCCTCGGACAATTTTTCGACGCCGTTGCTAAGAACCAGAAGTTCGCCGCCCTGAACGTCGATCTTGACGTAATCTGCCCCCGGGCAGCCGTCGATATCGTCCAACCTGTGCGTTTCCACCGTCTCGCGTCGCACGACATAGAAATTGCCGTCGGGCGAACCAGCTCCGATATAGGAAAACAGATCGATGACCGCCGGATCGGGCTCGAGAAGGGAACTGCACCCGGGATACCGGGTAACATGGAAGGTCGCCGGCGAGCCATCGCCCAGGACGTAAGGAAAAACTCGCTTCCAGCCGGCGGCAGCGGACAGTTTTGCCCTTTGACCGGCTTGTGGCTCGAAACCGTTCACCGAAGCCAGCCCAAGGTCAATCAGACCCTGGAAACGTGGCCGCCCTTCCGGCATGGCGCCGATGTCGAGGATTTCCACCGCCGGCCAAGGATCCGGGATGATCTCCGGAAGTCTGAAACTGCTCATGACTCCATTCTGACAAATTCCCGATTACGACGAAACACTCGACTCGCCTCGCCGGACCGGAGTATTTCTACCATCCTGCCAAAGGCATGAAACCTCATCTTTTTCAAAGTTACAGGAGATCGCATGGCATACGAATTGGCCGCCAACAGCTGGGGTCCCGAAGAAGTCGAGGCGGCAAAGCGCGTCATCGATTCAGGGTTCACCACCATGGGGGAAGAAGTCAAGGCGCTGGAGCGAGAATTCGCCGCCTATAACGGCAAGGCCTATGGCATCATGGTCAATTCCGGTTCTTCGGCCAATCTGATCGCCGTGGCGGCGCTGGCCTTCAAGAAAGACCGCCCGCTGCAACGAGGCGACGAGGTGATCGTGCCGGCCATCTCCTGGGCGACCACTTACCATCCTCTGCAGCAATACGGCCTTAAGCTTCGCATCGTTGACGTCGAACTGGAAACCCTCAATATGGATGCTGGCCAACTGGAGGCGGCGCTGACCCCGCGCACCCGCGCCATCGTTCCCGTTTCCATCCTCGGCAATCCGGCACCACTAGACGTTATCCGCAGCTTCGCCGACTGCCACGGACTCTATGTCCTCGAAGACAATTGCGAAAGCCTGGACGCCGAGCTCAAGGGACGAAAAACCGGCACCTTCGGCGATCTCAACACCTTCAGCTTCTTCTTCTCGCATCATGTATCAACCATGGAAGGCGGGATGATCCTCACCGACGACGTGGAATTGGCCCATCTCTGCCGCTCGCTGAGGGCACATGGCTGGACCCGCGACCTGCCGCCGGACAGCCCCATCTACAGCGCCCGCAGCGGCGACCATTTCGAGGCCTATCGGTTCATCCTGCCGGGATACAATGTCCGGCCACTGGAAATCGAAGCGGCGGTGGGCCGCCAGCAGCTGCTCAAATTACCCGCATTCACGGCCGCACGTCGGCGTAATCTTGCGCTTTTCCAGGAACTGTTCGGCAAGGACGAACGCTTCATCATTCAACGCGAAAACGGCAAGTCGTCATCCTTCTGCTTCACCATAATTCTTAATCCCGCAGCCAAGCCCGACCGGGGCAAAATCTTCGCAGCACTGACCGCGGCGGAAATCCGCTTCCGCATTATCACCGGCGGCAATTTCCTACGCCACGACGTCCTCAGACATTACGACTACGAGGTGGTCGGCGGCGGCACACCCAATGCCGATATCGTCCACGACTACGGCTTCTTCGTCGGCAACCATCCCTTCGATCTCAGTTCCGAACTGCGGCAGCTGCGCCAGGTGCTCGACACCGCCTGCCGCTGAAACAGCTTATCCCGGAGACCCAACACAATGCCTGAAAGTTTCAACATTCTCGTCACCGGCGGCGCCGGTTACCTTGGTTCGATCCTGGTGCCCGAATTGCTCAAGGCCGGTCATCGGGTGACGGTGCTAGACAATTTCATGTTCAAGCAATCCTCGCTCAATCAATGCTGCGTCGATCCGAACTTCTCCGTGGTGCGCGGCGATTCTCGCGATTCTCAGACGATGAAATCCCTGCTGAAGACAGCCGATATCGTCATTCCGCTTGCCGCTCTGGTGGGAGCGCCACTCTGCAAAATGGATCCGGTGGGTGCCACCAGCACCAATCTCGACGGCCAGCTCATGCTGCTGAAGGCACTGTCCCCCAGCCAACGGGTGCTGGTGCCGATTACCAATTCCGGCTATGGCATCGGCGAATCAGGCAAATTCTGCACCGAGGACACCCCGATGAACCCCATTTCCCTTTACGGAGTGCATAAGGTGGAAGTTGAGAAGGCGGCACTGGACCGGGGCAACACCATCAGCCTACGTCTGGCCACGGTGTTCGGCATGTCGCCGCGCATGCGGATCGACCTTCTGGTCAATGACTTCGTCTACCGCGCCGTCAACGACCGTTTCATCGTTCTTTTCGAAAGCCATTTCAAGCGTAACTACATCCATATCCGCGACGTCACCCGTGCCTTTATCCACGGTATCGACAATTTCGAATCGATGCGCGGCGAACCCTATAATGTCGGCCTGTCGGACGCCAATTTGTCAAAATTCGAACTTTGCCAGAAGATCCAAGCCCAGCTGCCGGATTTCGTCTTCATGGAGGCGCCAGTGGGTGAAGACCCGGATAAGCGGGACTACATCGTCTCCAATGAAAAGATCGAGAGGACCGGCTACCGTCAGGCCTTCTCTCTGGAAAGCGGCATCAACGAACTGATCAAAGGCTATCGGATGATCCGAAACAGCGTTTATTCCAACGTGTGATCGTAAACATAAACTCTCAGCCGCGGATGGGGCAGCAGGGCATGTACAGGCAGCCCGCTGCCCCGCGAAAACACTTGCCATTTTGCCGCACCGCCGAACAACAGGGCAAGATGGCGACCAGCCATCAATTTCGTAAGACTTAGGCTGATGCGCGCCTGAGGCGAGTGGGGGGCATGGGCCGCCAGACATCCCCCACCGTCACCGTCCGAATTCGCCCCGGGAAACAGCGAGGCGATATGGCCGTCTTCCCCCATACCGATGACCACCATGTCGAGCGGATCAGGCAATGCCGCCAGCCGGGAACTGACCGTCTGGAGCGCTGATTCTGGTGTCCTGTGCCGGGTTTTCAACGACACAAACTTCGCGCCTGCGATGTAACGCCTGATCTGCCCTTCATTGCTGGCGGCAGAGTGCTTGAAAACCCACCGCTCGTCGGTGGGCAAAACGGTGACCTTCGTCCAGTCGAAGGAACCGGCCGACAAATGTTCAAACAAGGGCACCGGCGTGCTGCCCCCCGGCAAAGCAAGACTTGCGCCGCCCCGCAACGCCACTGCGTAGCCAAGCAGATTGATGATATCCGCGGCGAGAGTGGCCGCCGCCGAGTCCTGATCGGCAAACCGCCGAATGCGGTCGGTCACGTGACGCCGCTTTCCTCGGTGTCATGGATGGCGGCGTGGAGATGCTCGATGCATTCGAGCAATCCCTGGCCGAAGTCAATACAGGGATTGCTGACCAGCTTTTTCCCCAGCATCGGATGGAAATGATAGGGGGTCATGGTGTAATGCCCCTTGTAATCGCCGCCCAGCAGTTCGACAGGGACTTTGCCACCCAGGATCTCGCTGATCAGGGCAAGCAGTTCCTTGTAGGTGAACCGCTCCATGCCGGTCAGGATGAAGGTTTCGTTGCGCCCCCAATCCTCCAGGATATCCACTGAAAGACGGGCCGCGTCGGCGGCATGGATGTATTCCCGCTCTTCGCTGCCGTCACCTGGAAACACCAGCCGACCCTCGGTCAATGCCTGTTTCAGCAGGCGAAAGATGCGGTTGGAAGTGTCGGCCCGCGCTCCATAGACCGAACCATAGCGGAGAATAGTGTAATCCAGTCCGTAATGCTGGCGATAGAGGTCGATGACCTTTTCCGAGGCCCGCTTGGACGTGCCGTAGAACGCCCCGCGATCCGACAGCGCATAGGCCGAGCTGGCATAGACAAAACGCCGCGCACCCGCTTGGCGGGCAGCCTCCAGAACATTGGCGTTGCCCATGATGTTGACTTCGAGATAGTCGAGCGGATGATCGACACTGCGCTCCACATCGGCGGCACCGGCCAGATTGTATACATAAGCGCAGCCTTGCACCGCCCGCCCGACGGCCTCGCGGTCAAGGATGCTGCCCTCGACATAGGCCAATTCGGGCCGGAAGGTCGATGGCCGGCGATCGAAATTCAGCACCTCATGGCCGCGACCGATCAGTTCGTCGACGACATAACTGCCGAGAAAGCCGCTGCCGCCAAAGACGATGGTTTTCATATCACGCCGTCACAGTCCCGGAGGTCGCCTGGAAATATGTCGCAAGATGGCCGATGGCCGACCGCCCCATGGCCAGAACTGCCTCCAGGGCGTTGCCGCCAATATGCGCCGTTGCCACCAGGTTGGGCAAGGACAGGAATTCCAGGTCATCGGGAGGTTCGTGGTCGAAAACATCAAGGGCGGCGCCGGCAATACGGCCGCTTCGCAGCGCCCGCTTGAGGGCCGGCTGGTCCACCACTTCGCCGCGGGCGGTATTGATCAACACCGCGGTCGGCTTCATGACGCCGAGGATGTGTTCGCTGATCAGCCCCAGGGTCAGCGGCGTGACCGGCACATGCAGGGTGACAAAGTCAGCGTCCCGGAACAGGACCTCCTTGTCCACCGCTTCAATTCCATGTTCGCGGCAATAGGCATCCATCGGCAGAATATCGTTGGCCAGGATCCGGCATCCGAGCGGGGCCAGCAGTTGCGCCACCTCGCGGCCAATATGCCCCAGGCCGACGATGCCGATCGTCTTGCCCGACAACTGGGTCCCGCCGTTTTTCTCCCAGTGGCCCGCGCGCAACAATGCCGATGTGCGAAACACATTGCGACTGATCCCCAACATCAGGCAGAGGACCAGTTCGGCCACCGAGCGGCGGTTGACGCCTCCGGTCCAGCCCACGGTAACGCCCCGCGCCGCGCAGGCGTCAAGATCGATATTGTCCAGCCCGACCCCGTATTTGGCGACGATCCTTAATCGCGGGCAAGCCTCCAGCAACGCAACGTCGATCTTCTCCAGGCCGATCACGGCACCATCGGCATCCCCGAGAAAGTGGATCAGATCGGCACCAGCCATGCGCGCCCCGCCTTCATTCAGGACGACATCGGCAAACAAGCGGCGGATTTCCGTTTGCAGCGCGAGGTTCTGGGAAAACGACGGCGACGTGACCTTGATCAGCGGCATGTCGGGTCCAGGAGCGGGCCTCAGCCCACCGTTTGCAACATGGAGCGAGCCGCCGCGGCTATATCCGGCGTGTCGATGCCATATTTGGCATGCAACACGTCACGATCACCGTTCGACACATCGAAGCCGTTGCGCAGGCCCAATCGTTTGAAGGGGCGCAGCTTACCGGCTTCGGCCATGCTTTCGAGAATCCCACTGCCGAAGCCTCCCTCGAGCAGTTGCTCCTCGACGGTGACGACGGCACCGTAACCGCCCAGCAGACCGGCGAGATCCGCGGACAACGGCTTGATGCCGTAAACATCGACGACGCCCACCGACAGACCTTCCGCCGCCAGCATCCGTTGGACCTTCAATGCCTTGTGAACAAGGTAACCACAGGCGACGATGCAGATGTCGCGGCCCTGGCAGAGATGGTTGTAGCCGCGGTTGAGATCGTCCCGTGTCACTTCGGGATAAATGGCCGGCATAGGCTGGCGTTCGAGACGCACATAGCGAAGCGCCGGCTGTTCGGCGACCAGATGAGCGATGGCCAGGGCGGTCGGCGAATCGGCGGGCGACCAAACCTCCATATGGTTCAGGGCCTTGGTGGCGGCAATGTCTTCAGGGGTAAAATGGGTCAGCGTCGCATGGTCATAGCCCAGACCCGCCCCCACCCCGACCAGCGCAATGGGAAGATTCATGGCGCAGAGCACCGCTTTGATCTGTTCGTAGCACCGGGGCACGATGAAGGGCGCCATGGCGTACAGGACCACCTGCTTGCCGGCGATGGCGAGGCCGGCCCCAACATCCACCATGTTCTGTTCCGAAATGCCCGCATGAATGAATTGGCCGGGCAGATCCTGGCGAAACCGGTCAAGCGCCTTGGCACCGAAATCGGCGCTGAGGAAAATCAGGTTTCGATTTTTTTGCGCCGCTTCGTAAATGTAATCGATGAAGGCATCGCGCATCAGGGACGGGCTGGACATGGAAACGACCTCACACACTGATGCAGTTGACCGACAGATCTTCACGGGCCCGTGCGATCTGCTGCTCGTTGGGTATTTTGTTGTGCCATTCGGCATTGCCCTCCATGAAGGAAATTCCCTTTCCTTTCACGGAATTGGAGATAATCACATAAGGCTTGCCATCGGTATGGCCAACACGGTCAAAGGCTCCCAGCAGGGCCTTGTAGGAATGTCCGTCGACGCTTGCCACGTCCCAGCCGAAACTGCGCCACTTGTCCTCGAGCGAACCGAGGCTGAGCAACTCCTCGGTGCGTCCCAGAATACAGAGCTGATTGCGGTCGACCACCACCACCAGATTCTCCAACCGGTGATGTGCCGCGAACATGGCGCTTTCCCAGATCGACCCTTCGTAACATTCGCCGTCGCCAACGACGACGAAGCTGCGATGATCTTGGCCATCCGCGCGGGCCGCCAGGCAAATGCCCGCCCCCATGCCGATGCCATGGCCCAGAGATCCGGAAATCCCTTCGATGCCGGGCACCCTGAAATCGGCGTAAATCCCCAGAAGGCCACCCGGTTCGCTGAACCGCTCCAGCTCGGCTTTCGGGAAAAAGCCATAATCGGCAAGGATCGGATATTGCGCCATGGCGGCATGGCCCTTGCTGATCAGGATACGATCCCGTTTCGCATGCCGAGGTTCACCGGCGACCACATTGGCGACCCCGCCGTAATACAGCGAAATCAGCACCTCGACCATCGACAGACAGGAGGGCAGGCAGCCGGCACCGTGTTTCACCACCATCTCGAACAGGGTACGGCGCATCCACTGCGATCGCTGAACGAGGTCGGACAGGTTGCTTTTCTTGGATTGGAACCCCATGGGACTCAATGCTCTCTAGGCTGTGACGGGGATAGATCGGCCAAGGCGGCGTTCACTCGGCCGCATCGGCCTCCAGGAGATACCGCGGCAAGGGTGCCGCCGCCATGCGCTTGATATGTTCAACAACCTTGTCGCCGAACTTTTGCCGCACCAGGTCGAGATAGGGCTGGTGCTTATAGTAGATCTGGAAGGCCCGGTCCCTGAACTCGACGATCTGCCGCGAGGTCAGTTGGGCGTTCGACAACGGCTTGGTCTTGTAACCGTGTTGGGAAAAGTCAGCCCAGGCGTCCGGCAGTTCCAGCCCCTGCTCGACCGCCTCGAGATAAAGCTTGGACCCCGGATAGGCCATTGCCGAGTAAAAATTGACGAACTCGCAATTCAGTTCGAGAGCCAGATCAAGAGTCGATTGCATGCGGTCGATGGTATCGTCCGGCAATCCAAAAATGTAATTGCCGATGATGTAGATCCCGGCGTCCTGAATACGGCGGCAGACGTCCTTGATGTCGTCATTGGCGTAAACCTTTTGGGCGCCGTCGCGGACATGATCGCTGGCACTCTCGATCCCCAGACACAGCCAGTTGACGCCTGCCTGCTTCATCAGCGGGAGCATGTCGTCTTCCACCGTGTCGACACGGGCATAGGCCCAGATATTGACCTTGTAGGGGCGTTGCACCAGCAGTTCACAAATCCCCACCACATGGCGGCGATTGAGGACGAACATCTCGTCGGCGATCTTGATGTTCTTTACACCATAGGTGGCGACCAGGTGATCGATTTCCGCCACCACCACTTCCGGACTCCACATGCGATAGGAGGATTTGCCAAAGGGCGCATTGATGCAGCAGAAGCTGCATTTGTAGGGACAACCGAGGGAGGTGTGGATAGACACATAGGGCGAACGCTCGTCGATATGGTCGAAGCAATGCCAGTTATGCGCCCGGTAGCGGTCCATCGGCAGCAAGTCCCAGGCCACTCCCGGCAGATCCTTATCGAGATCGCGCAGCAGCGGTTCGGCCGACAGCGGCCGGACGATCTTCTCACCGTCCCGCCACCACAGGCTGGGAATATCGGCGAAATTTGGAGAACCGGAGGCCAGCGCCATGACCGTTTTGTAAATGGTGACCGGGCCTTCAAGGTCGCAAACGAAATCCACGGCCTCTTCCCGCATGGTGCGTTCCGGCAGAGCGGCGGCATGGGTGCCCAGCATCATGACCGGCAGATCAGGCCGAAGTTCCTTGATCTTCTTGGCGATCTTTCCGGCGGCGGTCATGTTCTGCGTCGACGCCGAGGGCTGGTGGCCATAGACCGCCAGAACCACCAGCCGCGGCAGGTAGTCCTCGGCAACGACCCGGGCGGTTTCGTCGGCGGACACCTTCAGCGCCGGTGCATCATAGATGGCCGTGGTCAGACCTTTGTTGCGGACAAAATTGGCATAAAGTCCGGCGAACAGCGGCGGTTCGATACCCGCGAACTCGTCGCTCAGGTTCTGGTAAATGTGTCGGGCATCACCAGGGTGAACGAAAAGAACATCGACGGTTTGCGGCATCAGCGGTCCTCTTGGCGACACAAAGAAGTGGAAAACCTCAACGCCCCACAGGAAAATGCTGCGAGACCATAGGCTGCGGAAGCTATCACAAAGCCAGCCCGAGAGAATACCCCATTCTATGAAGGGATGATGCCCCGGCCACAAGACAGTTGACGGCAATTGGCTGATAGGCCAAAACTCCCCGCCTTCATGTCCTTATGAGAAAAAATGGCATGGCCGACCAGCCGTTCAAGACCGCGCTGATTACCGGCATTTCCGGTTCAGGGGGAAGCTATCTGGCCGAATGCGTGGCGGCGCAGCCGGGCATCGCGGTCCATGGCATTTCGCGTTGGCATTCCACCAGCGGCTCAACAAACCTGGCGCAGGTCGCCGACCGGGTCACCCTGCATGAATGCGACCTCACCGATTTCAGCTCGGTGGCGCGGGTCCTTATGGAAACGCGACCCGACGTGATCTTTCACATCGCCTCCCACGCCAATGTTTGGGCCGGGTTCAAGACACCGCTGGCGGTGATGCACAACAACGTCATGGGCACCCATAATCTCTTGGAAGCCGTGCGTCTCGCCGCGATCGACCCGGTCATCCAGTTGTGCAGTACATCCGAAGTCTACGGCCAAGTGGATCCGAAGAACGTGCCGATCAAGGAAGACTGCCCGATTAATCCATCCAGTCCCTACGCCGTGTCGAAAGTCACCCAGGATCTGCTGGGGTATACTTATTTTCGCAGCTACGGACAGAAGATCGTCCGCACCCGCATGTTCGCCTATCTGAACCCACGGCGGGCCGACCTGTTCGCCACGTCCTTCGCCATGCAGGTGGCGAGGATCGAAGCCGGACTGCAGGACGAACTGCTGCACGGCAATCTTGACTCGACCCGCACGCTGATCGACGTCCGCGACGCCATGGACGCCTATTGGGTGGCCGCGGTCAGGGGCCGGCCCGGCGAGATCTACAATATCGGCGGCGAAACCGTGATCACCGTCGGGCAGTTTCTTGACGTGCTGAAGACGCTGGCAAGATGTCCGATCCCGTCACGCCAGGACCCCAATCTGCTGCGGCCCGCCGACGTCACCCTGCAGATTCCCGATACCTCAAAGTTTCGGACGGAAACGGGGTGGAAGCCGCGCTTCAGTTTCGATGAAAGCATCGCCTTCCTGCTGCAGCACTGCCGGTCACGGGTTGCTGAAAACCGCAAGGCACCGATGGCGTGACGGAAGGAACGGGTATCCCGCTGGCCGCGATCGATGTCGCCATTCTTGCCGGAGGGCTTGGGACACGCCTGCGACCGGCCGTCAGCGATGTTCCGAAAGTCCTGGCGCCGGTGGATGGCCGCCCGTTCCTCGACATCCTGGCGGACTGGCTGGCCCGGCAGGGTGCGCGCAGGCTGGTGCTGTGCCTTGGGCATCTGGCGGACAAGGTCATTGCCCATATTGCCGACCGGCCCCGATCGCCGCTGTCGATGGTGCCGGTGGTCGAACCGGAGCCCCTGGGAACCGGCGGTGCCCTGGTCTTCGCCAGGCCACAGCTGCGCTCGGATCCGGTAATGGTGCTGAACGGCGACTCATGGATCGCCGCCGACCTCGGAGCCTTTCTGGCCTTTCACCAGAAAGAAAAGGTTCTGGCCAGCGTCCTCTGCGTCGAAGTGCCCGACGCCTCCCGCTACGGACGTATCGAACTGACCGCGGAGGGACGCGTATCCCGCTTCATTGAAAAGGAGCCCGGCCCGGCACGGGCCGGACTCATCAATGCCGGGGTCTATCTGCTGGCGCATGAGGCCCTGGAGCAGTTGCACCGTATGCGATGCCGATCGCTGGAACGTGACTTCCTGCAAAACTGCGCTCCCGGCACCTTAGCGGCGTTCGTCTGTCGGGATGCGTCTTTCGTCGACATCGGGACCCCCGAAAGCCTGGCCGGGGCTGCGGGGATCATTACCGGTGCGAATAAGGAGGTTTCATGATCATCAGTCGCACCCCCTTCCGGGTCTCGCTGTTCGGCGGCGGATCGGATTACCCGAAATGGTACCTGAACCATGGCGGAGCGGTCATCGGCTTCGCTATCGATAAATATTGTTACATTACTTTGCGAAAGTTGCCGCCGTTCTTTGATTACCGGCACCGTATAGTCTATTCTAAGTCGGAAATGGTCAACGACCTGTCCGAGATCCAACATCCGGCGGTACGGGCAGTTTTGACCGACCAGGGGGTCGATTACGGCGCGGAAGTCCACCACGACGGTGATTTGCCGGCGCGCTCCGGGCTCGGGTCTTCGTCATCCTTCACGGTCGGGCTTTTGCATGTCGTGCGGGCCTTGCGCGGCATCATGTCCACCCGCCAGACACTTGCCAAGGAGGCGATCCGCATCGAGCAGGAGGTCATCGCCGAAAGCGTCGGATCGCAAGACCAGATCTGGGCGGCCTATGGCGGCATGAACCGCATCGATTTCCACCGCGATGGCGAATTCATGGTGGAGCCCGTCATCATGGCGCCGGAACGCCGGCAGCATCTGATGGACCATTTCATGCTGTTTTTTACCGGCTTTTCCCGTTACGCCACGGAAACGGCGGCAAAGAAGATTGCCAATCTCGACCAGCGGGCCCGCCAGATCCGGACCATGGTGGCGATGGTAGATGACGCGGCCACCATTCTCGGTAACGGCGGAAACGACTTCACAGATATCGGCCGCATGCTGCACGAAAGTTGGCAGTTGAAACGCGAATTGGCTGATTCGGTGAGCACCCCTGCGATCGATGACATTTACCAAGCGGCCATCGGCGCCGGCGCCACCGGCGGCAAACTGCTGGGAGCGGGGGGCGGCGGGTTCATGCTGTTCTTCGTGCCGCCGGAGCGGCAGGCCGCCGTAAGAGGCAATCTCAACCGTCTAGTCGAAGTCAAATTCAACGTCGATTTCGGCGGCAGCAAAATCGTCGTCTACGAACCAAACGGGTTATAGAATAGCCAGGACGCCCACGGCAACCACGGGATTTCGCGTCTAATGAAGCTAAGCCACCACGTGTTCGACGGTGGCCACGCCGACCAACGTGACGCTACCGCCGCTGGCCAGGTCGAGGATAAGATTGCCGCCAGGATTACTCAACGCGTGATCGGCGGCAAGAAATCGTTCATCGACAAACACAACCCCGGGGGAATAGGAAAAGATCATCGTCGAAAGCGCAGTGCTTTCAAAAACCACCAGCGTCAGAGGCTTGTTTGGCGAAGCAAACGGCGTAAGCGCCTGCTGCAGAAGGGAAGCCCCCTGCAGGTTCCCGGTGATATTGTGTTGGCCAGAAATGGCGAAACTATTGATCGCAGCGAGAACTGTCACCCCATCGCTTGTCGACATCTCAACGATAGCGTTGGTCAGCGCCGAGGACTGCGAATGAGGTTGGATGAAATCCATTTGTGGCGGAGTCGATGTCGCGCCGACAGGTGCGGTTGCTGCCTCTGGTGATCCAGTTACCGGCGAAGGCGGGATCGTCGCCGGCGAAACAAGTGGGACGGATGAAGCGACAGCCAGTCCACCTGACTGGTGGGCCGCCACCCCAGACGCCGCGGATGTATCTAGATGGAGCACCATGGAGGGAGCGGACGCCTCACCGGCGGCGGCATTCTGGCCATCTATATGAATATTCAGCAACTGCAATGCCTGCGGCGTAACATCCTTGATATTGATGACGACGGGCGCAGAGGTATCGGATACCGCCGAAATAGGCTGCACCGCCGCCGCCGCCACCGCCTTGGGTGAACTTGCGGCTACCGAGTAGGTGACATTTTGCTGAGCCTCGACAATAAACGGGCTCTGCATGGCTTGATGGGGCATATCGTCCGTCGCTGCCGGCAACTTATGCACAGCGTTTGCGGAACCCACCTGGACTGACAAAAGATGGCCAGAATCGGCGCCAAGTTTTTGAAAGTCGGTGCCATTATCAAAAACCACCTTTTTAATAGCCGTAGCGGCCTGTTCGCCAGCATGCCTGTCCACGGCGACCGAATCGCCTACCGGAACGGCCGAAACGTCGATCATCGGCAAATTGGCCGCTGAAAATACCGATGCAGCCGACTGCGTTCGATCCATCTGGTCAAGGCCACTGATACCGCCGGCCAGGAGTGAATCGCTGACCGCAAGCGTGTCGAGAACGGGCTGCACCGCCGACATGGCAATGGCAATCAGGGACGCAAGGGTGACACCTTCTCCGACAGCCGAACCTGCCGGGTCATGGGTGGTGAGGGACTTCCCGTCGCTGGAAAAGGACTTGATCCAACTGGGCAACGAGTCCAGCCAGGCTAACTTGCCGTGCTTGGCCGAAGCGTGTTCGTGTCCACCGGAGGTGGGATCCAGTTTGGCATCGACCGCTTGCATATGGTCGGCTGCATGAGCCCTTTCGGAAAACGCCAGAGCTGTCGCAACAAAGGCCGTCAGGATAACTGCCGGATGCAAGAATAAGCGGGTACCGGGGCGGGGCGGTGGCAATAGGAGCGGTTGGCTTTCCACCATCTTGTCGACGATCTGGCGGAAATTGGCGCCTTTATAGGTTTTGTCGACGGCAACGCTGGCGGCCACAAATTGACCGTCAATGCGGGCGAAATGAGCGATCACGTCACCAGTGTCGGCGCGACAAAAGACGAACCACGGATCGCCTTCGTCTGACAAGCCCAGATCCGTTTCGACAACCAGTCCCGCACGGGCCAGGATATCGACGACGCGATAAAGCTCCGCCAATTCATCATTCGTCCATGGCTTGGAGCCTTTCGCACGACACGGAAAGGCAAGAACCGATGCGTTCAAAGTCACCAACCTGCAAAAACAGTAGGGAGGGCGAAGCTTAACAGATCGACCGCAACTTGCCTAGTGGCCCACGCCTTCCGTAATGAGCCTGCGTGTCGCCGCCCATTTTCTATCCGCCAGCATCACCCTTCGGCCAGCGGTCAGATTGGCGCCGCCACATGATGACGTAAGTTTGGAAAGTCGATAGGTTACCGGATCAGCCTCGAGTAAACCGGCCACCAACGAACTGAACCAGTTCCCGTGTAACGTCAGCCCTGCGCGTCACCGGGCCCGAAGAGTATTCGGTAAGTCTCGGGGTCGTAATATCGCATGAGGTGCCTGACAAATTCGGCTGGATCGAGCCCCAAGGCATGGGCCCAAGCTTCGTAACGGTCTGGCGGAATTCTGCCGCGCCCGACCTCCAGTTGCGAAACAAAGGTGTAGTATTCGACACCGACCATCTCGGCCAATACCCGTTGAGTTAGGTTTCTATTGATGCGTAGATCCTTAAGCCATTTTCCGGCTTCCCGGCGCAATTTCTGAACATCATGGCGCCCAGCTTGCTGCGGATGCGAATACATTCCAAACCTCAAAACATTTTTACTGATCCGGTCAGCCGCCGGGTCACGAAGATCCATATTATATGGGAACAGGAACCTGCAGTGCAATAGTTACTGCACAAACGTGTCCGTAGCGAATGATATGTCCGGGTTTCGTAGCAGACGATCTGTCCGGTTTTTAGAATTGCCTCAGGAAAGGGCAAGCCGGGGGGATCGGGATGCGACCCGAGGTTCGTATGGCAAGA
>Ga0007882_10000165_pt1 | contig 38014 bp, 33 predicted proteins | sample CryBogCBH12Aug01_FD_71195 | JGI IMG/M metagenome (GOLD analysis project Ga0007882, IMG submission 71195) | Freshwater microbial communities from Crystal Bog, Wisconsin, USA - CBH12Aug09.1 | ecosystem: Environmental > Aquatic > Freshwater > Lake | place: Crystal Bog, Wisconsin, USA | collected... | reverse complement strand
CCGTGGCCACGGACTTCCAGCCCGTCTCGCCGATCACGATGGGCAGGAAGGTGTAGCCGAGCTTGTCGAGGTTGGTCCGGGCCGCGTTGTAGTCCTGCTTGGCCTTGGCGAGGGAGGCGTCCATCATTGCCGCGGCGCGGAGGTTAGCGGCCACGGCCTCCTGCTGCCAGTCCCAGGAACCGGCGTTCGAGACAGTGTCGATCAGCGAGTAGGTGTGCAGGCTGACGAAGTCGATGGTGCGGAGGACCTCCGAAGTGGCCCCGGCGAAGAAGGCGAAGTTGTCGTCGGTCGTCACGGGCTGGGAGACGCCATTCCGGACCTGGGTGATGTAGGCGGCCATCTTGGTGGTGCTCACCGGGTTGAAGGACCAGCTCACCATGGTCTCGTTGCCCACGCTGACCGCCAGCACTGTGTCGCGGTAGGCGTTGGCCAGGGCGATGCCCCGGGCGATCTCCGCCTGGTTGAAGGTCTCGTTGCCACTCAGGATGTAGACCCCGAGCTGCACTTTGATATCCATCGCGTTGTCCTTGATCACCTGCAGGGTCTGCTTGGCGACGCTGTCGGAGCTGTCGAACAGCCGGATGAGCTTGAGGTTGCCGGCCACAAGCAGGTCGAGATCCTGCTTGATGTGGGCGACCGTGACAGTCTCGGTATCTCGGTTCCCGGTCCGGAAGGGCGAGTAGGCCACCGCCTGGCGGGAGCTGAACTCCCCGGAGAGCGTGCGGACGGCGACTCCGTCGGAGGTGACGACGCCCCCACCGCCGCAGGCGGTCAGCAGGAGGAGGACCAGGACGGTGGAAGCTCGGCGGACCAGGGAGGGCAGCTGAATCGACATGGCAATGGTTCCTTAGGGATCAGAGGACGTAGACGGCACCCAGGATGAACCAGTTGCCGTTGCGCGTGACGCGCGAGTCGACACCGGTGAACGCGGAGTTCGTGGGCATGGACATCGGGGACAGGCCGAGGCGGCCGTAGTGGACCAGGCCCACTGAGCCGTAGAAGGCCAGGCCATGCCCGAAGTCGTACTGCAGGCCCCCTGTGTTGTAGCTGACCCAGTTGCTCTGGCCCCGCTCCATCGGATTGTCCGTGGCGGCCTTGCCCAGGTATTCCATGGCCACCCAGGTGGACCACTTGCTCCAGCGGTAGCGCAGGCCCGCGAAGCCGTCGTTGGAGGTGGCCCCGTAGCCCGGCTTCCACTGGGGGTTGGCGGTGCTGTTCCAGTCGACATTGAACATGTTGTTCCAGAGATCCGGGGGGCCGACCTTGGTGAGCACGGCGTAGGCTCCGCTCCACTGGTTGCGGCGGAGGCCGCCGGACAGCTGCCAGCGCGCGTTCAGCTCGTAGCGGGCCATCACCATCGCGATGCCCTGGCCCGAGCCGCCCAGCTTGCTGTCGTCCTGGGGGAAGGGCGTGAGGCCCGTGAAGGGTCCGTGGCCCCAGGCCATGGGATTGCCGTTGCGGGTGTCCTGGAAGATCGCGTCCACCACGAGGTCCCCGCTGTGGTACTGGGCGTAGAGCTCATAGAAGCGGGGCTTGTGGATCTTGAAGGCCGAGGTGCCGCGGTCGTAGGTGCCCTCGAGGACCAGGTCGCCCTGCAGCACATCGAAGATGCGGGAGGTGTACCGGATGGCGGAGGTGTTCATGCCGTAGCCCGCGCCGCTGGCTCCCCACTCGTCCGCCAGGCCCACGTTCGTGCCGTAGGGGTAGTCGGCGACGGCCCAGGCCCGCGCGGTCATCTTGCCCACCCGCAGGGTGCCGTATTCCTCGTGGCTGATCGCCACGTTCTCCTCGTAGACGAAGCCGGGGACATCAGCCGTGGTCGGCAGGCCGCGGCCACCGCGCCACCGCTGGCTGGCCAGGGCCGACAGCTTGAAGCCACCGCCGATGTCGAACTTGACGCCGAGCCAGGGCTGCATGAGCAGGGTCCCGGTGCTCTCGGTGCCGTAGGGGCGGCCGATGACGAGCTGATCGGCCCACACGCGCTGCTTGTCCTCGCCGGGGTAGAGCTGGACGTCCTTGGCCTGGTTGTTCGCCCGGCCCCCCTCGTATTTCGCGAAGGCGTTCAGGGTGAAGGGGCCGTAGCTGAGGCCCTGGGCAGGCGCGGGGGCGCAGAAGGCCAGGCTCGCCAGGAGCGGCAGCCCCCTCCGGAGAACGCGGTCGGCCTTCTGCCAAGCAGGCCGACGATCGGTGGCGGAACCCTGGATTTCGGTGTGCATGCTGCACCTTTTGGCTGGAGATCGAAGCACGAGGGAAAGCAACAACTGCTAGGGTTTCCTGACCTGTTTCCTATGCAATCCGCTGGTTCCGGCCCCTTTTTCTTGACAGATCTTCAGGTTAAAACCGGGCCGAGAGAATGCTGATCAAAGGTGAAACTAAAAATAGAGGTTGTATATGGTCCTTTTTCGTAATTCTTGAAAAAGTTTCCGAGGGCCCCGTTTTCGGGGTGCCGATCGTCTACATTCCGGTTGTCCATTCCGGAGGGCAACCATGAAATCCATCCCACGCCTGCTGCTGGTGGCCCTGATGGGCGTGATTCAGTCGGTCCCCGCTGCCGGGCAGACCGTCAAGGCGGGCGCCGGCGCCTACTGGCTCAGTGGCCAGGGCGGTGACCGGGACGTGCCATCCGCGCCGCTGCGCACCGAGGCCCTCCTCAAGACCGCTGCCCAAACCAACCAGTGGTATTCGGCGCTCCTCTTCAACCCGCAGCCTGAGGTGATCTACGCCCAGCCGCTCACCTTCCGGTTCAGCCCCGCGGGGCTGGAGCTGGCGCTGCCGGGCCGGGAGGTGGTTCCCACCAAGCGGAAGGACACCGAGATCCACTTCCCGCACAAGGACCCGATCCTCCTCACGCCCACAGCCTTCGAGCCCGGTCCCCCCCGCCTGGCCAAGGCCGGAGACTGGTCCATCGAGGTGGACCTGTCCCGGGGGGCCGACAGCTTCCGGGCGACCATCGCCCACGGCTCCCCCTTCGCCTACCTGCGCGTGTCCCGGGGCGATGTGCGGCTGACTCTGCCCGCCGTGGGCAGGCGGGTCGACGATGGCGCGGACCCCAGGACCCTCGCGCTGAAGGTGAAGACCCGGAACTATGCATTCTTCGGCCCGGCGGGTGTCCGCTGGGAGCAGGTCGCCGACCAGCAGTGGGTCGCCCGGATGCCTGCAGGGCGCGACTACCTCTCAGCCGCGGCCCTGCCGGATGACCAGCCCGCCACCCTGCAGCTCTTTGCGAAGCACGCCTACACCTTCCTGCAAGACACTCGCGTCGCCTGGGCCGTCAACTCCGCCAATGGCCAGGTGGAGACCCGCTTCGAGGCGGAGGCCCGCACCCTGGAAGGTCCCGAGGCACCGCCTCTGCTCGGGCTGTATCCCCACCAGTGGTTCGGCAACGCCTCCGTCCAGGGCCGCCTGGGCCCGGCCTACGAGACGCTCCGGGGCCCCATCCGCCTGCTGGCGGCACCCGGCTTCAAGACCACCTCCACCTACACGGGCTTCGTGCCCTGGTGGCCGGGCATCAAGAGCGGCGAGCGCCTGCCGGAGCTGCGGGACCTGCTCAAGACCGATCTCCGGAACTCCCGCCGGATGCTCCTGGAGATCGGGAACGGAGCTTACTGGCAGGGCAAGGGCCTGCAGCGCATCACCCACCTGATGAACGTGGCGGAGCAGCAGGGCGAGCTCGAGATGCGCGACCAGCTGCTGAAGCTGCTCAAGGGACGCGTCGAGGCCTGGTTCTCCGGCGAGAGCCGCAAGACCTACTTCCGCTACACCAAGACGCTGGGGACTGTGGTCGCCTACCCCGAGGAGTACTTCGGCGTGGAGCAGGTCAACGACCACCACTTCCACTACGGCTATTGGATCCGGGCCATGGCCGAGATCGCCCTGCGGGATCCCGCCTGGGCCGCGAAGGACCGCTGGGGCGCCATGGTCGACCTGCTGGTGGCCGACATCGCCACCACCCGGCGCGGCGGCAGCGACTTCCCCTTCCTCCGCAACTTCGACGCCTACGAGGGCCACTCCTGGGCCTCGGGCATCGGCCTCGGGCCCTTCGGGAACAACCAGGAGTCCTCCTCCGAGGCCGTGAACGCCTGGGCGGGGCTGGTGCTCTGGGGCGAGGTCACCGGCGACCAGGCCCTGCGGGACCTGGGCATCTGGCTCTACACCACCGAGATCGCGAGCATCCAGCACTACTGGTTCGACCTGGACCACCTCGTCCTGCCGCCGGAGTACCTCAACACCGAAGTCAGCATGCTGTTCGGGGGCAAATACGCGCACAACACCTGGTGGATTGACGAGCCCCGCCAGATCAAGGGCATCAACCTGCTGCCGATCAACACGGCCTCCCTCTACCTCGGGCGGGATCCGAAGTTCGTCCGGCAGAGCCTCGCGGAGCTGCCAGCTCAGAGCGCGCTCTTCGCCAAGACCGGCCGGCAACCGGATCCGCCGGACATCTGGCAGGACGTCTTCGCCAAGTACCTGGCGCTGGCCGATCCGGCCGCCGCCCTCGCCTCGTGGAACCGCTGGGGGGCCGTGGAGTTCGGCGACACCCGCTCCCACACCCTGCACTGGCTGCTGAGCCTCCAGCGGATGGGCGTGCCTGACCTTGCGATCACCGCGGACACGGCCCTGTTCTCGGTCTTCCGCAAGCCGGACGGCACCCGGACGCACCTGGCCTACAACGCAGGTGCAGCCACGCTCAACGTCCGCTTCAGCGACGGGGTCCAGCTGACCGTTCCGCCGCACTCGCTGGCAGAGAAGTAGGCGGCATCCCGCCTGCTGGGCCACACGGCGAGGGCCCGCCGCGCAAGGACAGTTACCATCCGCTGGGAACCGGGCAAATTTCGCTTTACCTGATTTAAATAGAGTATGATCCTTTTTCATGCCAGGCATCCGCCACATCGCCCTGCTCGTACCGGCCTCCGGAGGCTACAGCCGGGGCATCTGCCGGGGCGTCGCCAGCTATGCCCTGGAGCACGAGGAGTGGCTGATCTTCCCCTATGAGCGGGCCGAGTTCATGAAGCTGCCCGGCTGGCTGAAGAAGGGGCACATCGACGGGATCATCGGCTTCATCTCCACGCCGGATCTGGGGCGGCAGATCAAGTCCCTGGGCGTGCCAGTCGTGGACTGCCAGGGCGAGGGCAACTGCCCGGACTCGCCCTGCCTCGACACGGATCCCGGGATCGTGGCCCAGCTGGCTGCGGACTTCTTCGTCCAGGCCGGGTTCGTCCACTTCGCCTTCGGGGGCTATCCGGGGATCTTCTTCTCGGACCGGCGCTCGGAGGCCTTCTGCCGCATCCTCCAGGCCCAGGGCAGGGCTGTCGATGTCTACGCGCCGCCTCCCAAAGTCTCCGCGAACATCAGCCTCCAGTTCCGCGAGATGCGTGGGCTCGAGTACGAACCGGCCCTGGCCGCGTGGCTGACGAAACTGCCCAAGCCCTGCGCGGTCCTGGCCTGCAACGACATCCGCGGGCAGCAGATCATCAACGCCTGCCGGGACCTGGGCATCGCCATGCCCTCGGATGTCTCCGTGATCGGGGTGGACAACGACGAGATCCTCTGCCGCCTCTGCCGACCCACCCTGACCAGCGTCGCCCCCGACGGTGAGGGCATCGGCCAGGCCGCAGCGGAGATGCTGACCCGGATGCTTGATGGCGAGAAGCTCGAGGCCGGGCTCTACAACCATGCCCCCCTGCGGGTCGTGGAGCGCCAGTCCACGGATATCACCACGGCCCACAATCCCATCGTCCTGGCCGCCTCCCGCATCATCCGGGACCGCGCCTGCCGCGGGATCTCCGTGGAACAGGTCTGTGAGCTCGCCAACTGCTCCCGGTCCACCCTGGACAACCTGTTCAAGAAGCACCTGGGTCGGCCGGTCGCCCGGGAGATGACCCGGGTCCGTCTCAACCGTGGCATGCGGCTCCTCGAGAACTCGAACCTGGGACTGGAGGAGATCGCCCGGGAGTGCGGCTTCCAGTCGGCCACCTACTTCTGCCGGTTCTTCAAGCGGGAGGCCGGGACCACCCCGGCGCTCTACCGGTCGGGGCTGTTGAGGCGCTGAAGTCCAGAGGGCGGAAGCGCTGGTCCCAGGGCCGAGAGGAGTCTTCGGTGCAGCTGCCAGAGGGGAGGCGGCGCGCCATGAAAATTCATTTTGAAAAACGAATAAAGACCATATACTGATCCATTTTAAAAATGCATTCTTGATTCGATTTCCGCATGTCCCTTCTCCCTCGAGCGGTCCATCAGGTCTGAACTCCTCTGGTCCGTTGCCTCTCACCCCCCTCCCAGCGGCGACTCTGCCGCGCCCATCCATGGAGAGCACGATGCTGACCGATCGTTTCCGAAGGATGTTCCTGACGCTGGCCCTCCTCGCAGTGTCCCTGCTGGTGGGTTGCAGCGGGAAATCCTCGCCGCCCGCGGCACCAGCTGATACCACGCCACCCACCGTCGCCATCACTGGCACGACCGCCACTCCGACCAGCGCACCGGTGACTCTGACCTTCACCTTCAGCGAGGATGTCGGCACGAGCTTCACCGCCAGCGATGTCACCGTCACGAACGGCACGGCCGCCGCCACGGTGACCAAGGTGGACACCACGAACTACACCCTGGTGGTCACCCCGGCCGTGAACTCCTCGGGCACCATGGCGATCAGCGTGCCCGTCGGGGCCTTCAGCGACCTGGCCGGCAATGCGAATACCGTTGCTGCCAGCGCCTCCCAGCCCTTCAACACCGTGGTGAGCTACACGGTGCTGGACTTCAACACTACGGGCCTGACCTACAAGACCACGGACTTCGGCGGCACCAGCTCGGCGATCACCAGCACGGGCGTGCCCACCGGCGGTCCCGCCAACAAGGTTGTGCAGGTCACCAAGACCAGCGGCGCCGAGATCTGGGCTGGCACCACGCTCTCCGTGGGCTATCTCGACTCCATCCCGAAGCTGCCCTTCTCCGCCACTGCCCACAAGATGACCGCGGTCGTCTACAGCGCGACGGGGACCTCCTTCAAGCTGAAGGTCGAGGACGCCAATGACAGCACCCACTCGGTCGAGACCGATGCCGTGACCGCAGCGGCTGGCTGGCAGACCCTCACCTTCGACTTTGCCACCCAGTCTTCAGGCACCGCCGCCATCAATCTGGCCTACACCTACAACAAGGTCTCCATCTTCCCGGCCTTCGGGGCCGCTGGAACAGGCCTGGTCTACTACGTCGGCCCTCTCACCTTCGTTGGAGCCTCCGCTGCCGCGGGCCCCGCCCTGACGGACACCGTGGCGCCCACCGTCGCGATCAGCGGCACCAGCGGCACCGCCATTACCGGACCCGTGACTCTGACCTTCACCTTCAGTGAGGATGTGGGCACCAGCTTCACCGCCAGCGACGTGACGGTCACCGGGGCCACCGCGGCTTCCAGCGTCACCAAGGTGGATGCCACCCACTACACCCTGCTGGTCACACCGCCCACCAACGCCACGGGCACCATCACCATCGGCATCGCCGCCGGAGCCTTCAGCGACCTGGCCGGCAACCTGAACACGGCCGCCGCCTCCGCCACCCAGACCTACAACACGGTGGTCGCGGTCCCGTCCTATGCGGTCGTCGACTTCAACACCAGCGGCGTCACCTACAAGGCCACCGATTTCGGCGGCACCGCCACCACCCTCAGCGCTTCCGGCGCTCCCGCCGGCGGCCCCAGCACCCCCGTGGCCAAGGTGATCAAGACCGCCGGTTCGCAGTCCTGGGCTGGCACCACCTTCTCGGTGGGCTACCTGGACTCCGTTGGGAAGCTGCCCTTCTCGGCTTCGAACACCACTCTGAAGGCGGTCATCTACTGCCCGACGGCCGGCGTTGACATCAAGCTCAAGGTCGAGGATGCCCAGGACGCCACCCACACGCTGGAGACTGACGTGACCGCGGTCGCCGGCTGGCAGACCCTCACCTTCAACATGGCCACTCCGGCGACCGGCACCGCTGCCATCAACCTGGCCTACACCTACAACAAGGTCTCGATCTTCCCTGAGTTCGGCACCACGCCGGCTGCGGACAAGACCTACTACGTTGGCCCCATCACGTTCATCGGCGCCACCGGGCCCTCCGCCCCTCCCCTCAGCGCGCCCAGCGGGGCCACCGCCCCCACCGCCGTCCCGGCCACGCCTAGTGTTGCCGCGGCCAACGTGATCTCCCTCTACACCAGCAGCGGTACCTATACCAACGTTCCCGTGGACACCTGGGGCACGAGCTGGAGCGTCGGGACCGCGAGCGACTACACGATCGCGGGCACCAGCAAGGTGGTCAAGAAATACGCCGCGCTGCAGTATGCCGGCATGGAGTTCCTGAATCCCGGACCCCACCTGAACCTCAGCACCATGACCTATATGCACGTGGATGTCTGGACTCCTGATGCGACCCAGTTCTCGGTCAAGCTGGTCGGGTTCAGTGGCAGCACCGCCGGGGCCGAATTCCAGGTCAACTACACCAGCTCCACCATCACGAAGGGGGCCTGGGTTTCCCTGGAGATCCCCCTGTCGAGCTTCACCGGTGTGACTCTGTCCAGCATCGGCCAGCTGCTCTGGGTGGATAACACCCCGGCTATCGAGAACGGCACCTTCTTCCTCGATAACATCTACTTCCACAAGTAGCAGGCAAGCCCAGAGCGCCCGGAACGATTCCCATCGTGCCGGGCGCTCTTTTTGTTTGATTCAAGGCCGGGCAGGGCCCCCACGCCGCTCTGCCATTCCTTCTCTGGGGTATCCCCGAATGCCGAAAAAACTCAGCACCGTCCGGCAAGCCATGGAACTCACCATCCAGCACTACCTCCCGGCGGATGTGGACCAGGGCCAGGCCGGTGTGGTCTGGACTCTCGAGTCCTACCTGGACTCGCTGCCCGCCGAGTTCGCCGCCGCGCTGCGGGCCGAGATCGCCAAGGGGACCCTGCTCGTCTCGCTGGTGCCCGAGGGCAGCAGGGTGGGCAAGCCCAGGGCCCGGCGCCCCAAGACGCCCGCCGTTTCCTGACGCTTCCCGGGAGTCCCCATGAGCAGACCAAGGACTGACGCTGCCGCGCCTGACCTTCGCGCGGTCCCTCCGGCGCCACCCGGGTCCGCCGTGCCGACCTGGGTGCCCGGCCCGGGCGCGTCCCTGGCTGCTGCCAGCCTGCCGGAGGCCGGGCGCCCCCTGGCCGAGGTCTTCCGCCAGACCCTCCACGCGGGGGTCCACGGCCTCTGCTTCAGCCCCTACCTGGAAGGGCAGGCGCCGGGCTCCATCGTGACCGAGGCGCAGATCCGCGTCCGGCTCGAGATCATCCGTCCCCACACCGCCTGGATCCGCACCTTCTCCTGCACCGAAGGCCACCAGCACACGCCGCGAATCGCCCATGAGCTTGGGCTCAAGACGCTGGTGGGGGCCTGGCTCGGCACCGACCTCGAGGACAACGAGCGCGAGCTCGCCGGAGCCATCGCCGTGGCCCAGGCCGGACACGCGGACCTCCTGGCCATCGGCAACGAGGTGCTGCTGCGCGAGGACCTCTCCGAGGAAGACCTCCTGGCCTACCTCGACCGCGCGAAGGCGGCGGTGCCCGGCGTGCCCGTGGGCTACGTGGACGCCTACTATCTCTTCGAGAAGCACCCGCGCATCGCCGCGGCCTGCGATGTGCTGCTGATCAACTGCTACCCCTTCTGGGAGGGCTGTCCCCGCGAGCAGGCCATCGCCTACATGCAGAGCATGCACCGGCGGGCCGTGGCCGTGGCCGGCGGGAAGCCCGTGCTCGTCACCGAGACCGGCTGGCCGGATCGGGGTCAGGCCTTCCATGGCGCCATCCCCTCCGAGGAAGGGGCCATGCGGTATTTCGTCGACACCTGCCGCTGGGGTCGCGAGGAGCAGGTGCCCATCTTCTACTTCGCGGCTTTCGACGAGGCCTGGAAGGTGGGTGACGAAGGCGACGTCGGTGCCTACTGGGGCCTCTGGGACAAGGACGGCGTGGAGAAGTTCGGTTGAGCGAGAGGCTCCGGCACCCGCTCCAGCTCCCCGTCGGGAACGCGATCTGCTACTCGGGCTACCGCCGCGGGCAGAGCCCCGAGACCCGGGTCTATCCCTCACCGGCGGAGATCCGGGACGATCTGGCGCTCCTGGCCCGGCACTGGCGCGTGCTGCGCCTCTACGACTCCGGGGTGCACGCCGAGCGGGTGCTGGAGGCCATCCGCGCCGGGGACCTGGACCTGAAGGTGCTGCTGGGCGCGCACCTGGGTGCCGAGCTGAACAACTTCGGCTGCCCCTGGGGCGGCACCTACGCCCCCGAGGTGCTGGAAGGCAACCGTCGGGCGAACGACGCCGAGCTGGAGCGCCTGGTGACCCTGGCCCGGCGCTACGAGGACCTCGTCTTTGCGGTGGCTGTGGGCAACGAGGCCACCGTGGACTGGACGGACCACTACGTGCCGGTGCCGCGCATGCTGGAGCTGGTGCGCCGGGCCAAGGCGGGCGTGACCCAGCCCGTGACGGTCTGCGACAACCACGTCCCCTGGCTGCACCACCTCCGGGAGCTGGCCGAGGAGCTGGACTTCATCTCGCTGCACACGTACCCGGTCTGGGAGTACAAGCACGTCCACGAGGCCATCCACTGCACCATGGACAACTACGAGGGTGTGGCCCGGCTCTATCCGGGCAAGCCGGTGGTGATCACCGAGGCCGGCTGGGCCACGAGCTCGAACGGGCGAGGCATCGACCCGGCAAACTCCTCCGAAGAGTGGCAGGCCATCTACTACCAGGACCTCATGGACTGGACGGGAGCCCAGGGCATCCTGACCTTCGTCTTCGAGGCCTTCGATGAGCCGTGGAAGGGGTCCTCAGATCCCCTGGAGCCCGAGAAGCACTGGGGCCTCTTCACCGTGGACCGCCGACCCAAGCTGGCCATGCGGGCCCTGTATCCGGACCTTCAGAGCAGGTAGGTGGTGATGGCCCGGGGCGGCAGTGCGGCGGTCGCGATGTCGGCGCCGTCCACGACCAGGCGGAAGTCCCTGGCCGCCGCGGTGCGGTTCAGCAGGACCACGGCCAGGGTGCCGTCAGGGTTGCGGAAGGCCGTGGCCTCGAGGCTGGCGTCCCCGGTGTCGCAGGCCACGCGTCGGGCGCCAGGCCGCAGGAAGCGGGCGAAGTGCCCGAGGTAGTAGTAGGAGCTCTGGCGGTGGAAGGTGTCCCGCGCCGGGTCGATGAGGAGCGGCGCGCTGCACAGGTTGCCCGTGTGGTTCGGCCCCCCCTCGGTGTCCAGGGCCAGGTTCCAGTCGATCCAGCCCTCGGTCCACCGGTTCAGGTCGTTGATGAGTGAGCGGGCATAGCGCTCGCCTAGGTCCCAGGAGCCGCCATGGGGGCCCCCCTCCTGGCAGCCCTCGGTGAAGACCAGGTGCTTGTCCGGCCAGGCCGCGTGCACCTCCGCCACGTGGTCGAAGTGGTCCTCGCCATACCAGTGGAAGCCCATGCCCCAGACGAACCGCGCCGCCGCAGGGTCCCCGTACACGGTCCTGGCCCGCGCCACCATGAGGTCCCGGTTGTGGTCCCAGATGAGCAGCTTCACGTCCCCAAGGCCCGCGGACTCCAGGGCCGGGCCCAGATGGTCCCGCACGAAGTCGCGCTCCTCCTCGGCCGTGTAGAGGCAGGAGTCCCAGGGCTGGGCCGCCAGAGGCTCGTTCTGCACGGACACACCCCAGATGGGGACGCCCTCGGCGGCATAGGCCTGAATGAAGCGCACATAGCAGCTCGCCCAGGCGGCGCGGCACTCGGGCCTCAGGCCACCGCCCCGGTTCATCTGCCCGCTGGTCTTCATCCAGGCCGGCGGACTCCAGGGGGAGGCCAGCAGCTGCAGCGGCTGGCCCGCCACCCGCTGGGCCGCCCGGATGAAGGGGAGGATGGCCTGCCGGTCCCGGGCGATGGTGAAGGAGGCCAGCTCGTAGTCGTCCGGCGTCTCGACATGGGCGTAGTTGCCGAGGGCGAAGTCGCAGCTGCCCATGGGTACGCGGCAGAGAGTGTAGCCGTGGCCCTCCCTGCGGTCGAAGCAGGCCCGCAGCAGCTCCTCCTGGCGGTTGGCGCTCAGCTGCAGCCAGGTGACCGCGGCGGCCTCGGTGAAGGCGCCCCCGAAGCCCAGCAGCGTCTGGTAGGACCTCCCCGTATCCACCGCGACCAGGGCCGGCGGAGGCGCGCCGGCGGCAGGCAGGGCCGCCAGCTCGGTCAGCCGGAAGTCCCCGTCCCGCGCGGTGAGGAAGACACGGCAGGGGTGCCTCGGGGTCATGGGCAGCGTCTCCTGGGGGCTGGATGCGGCGGCTTCGTTACCACACCAAGCTTGCCCGAACCGCGCGGCCTCGGGAGCGCCTTCATTGGAGAACCCGACCAGAACTGGTAGCTTCGTTCCATGATCAACCCCCTGGACTGGGACCTTGGCAATGTGCCGCCGGGCGTGGCCTGGGGCGGCGTGGACGAGGCGGGGCGGGGGGCCTGGGCCGGTCCCGTGGTGGCCGCCTGCGCGGTGCTGGATGGGGCGACCGTGCAGAAGTGGGGCCACGTGCTCCGCGGCGTGCGGGACAGCAAGGAGCTGAAGCCCGAGCGGCGCGAGGCCCTGGCCGCGGAGCTGAAGGCGCTCCTGCCCGCCTACGGCATCGCGGAGCTGGACGCCCTGGCCATCGACCGGGAGAACATCCTGGAGGCCACCATGATGGCCATGCGCCAGTCCGTGGCGGAGCTGGCCCTGCGCCCCCGCCTCCTCTTCATCGACGGCAACCGCGGGCCCCGCACGGGCCTGCCCGAGCGCCTGGTGGTGGACGGCGACGCCCTCAGCTGCGCCATCGGCGCGGCCAGCATTCTGGCCAAGGCCCACCGGGACGCCATCATGATCGGCCTGGAGGAGCAGTATCCGGGCTATGGCTTCGGGCAGCACAAGGGCTACGGCACGGCGCTGCACCGGGCCCAGATCCGGGCCCTGGGCGTGAGTCCCGTACACCGCATCAGCTACGCGCCGGTGGCCGCGCTGCAGCGGGTGGACGAAGCGCTCCGCGACGACCTGCGCCGGAGCCTCGATCACTGCGCCTCCGTGGCGGAGCTACAGACCTGGGTGGCCACGGACCTCCGGCCTGCCTACGGCCGGCTCAAGCTGGTCTGGGTGGAGACCCTGCGCCGGAACTATGCGGACCGGCTGGCCCAGCTGGCGGCTGCCGAGGGCCTGGTCCAGTGACCGACGTGGCCCTGGCGCTGCTGCGGCGCGGGGACCGGTGGTTCGTCCAGCGCCGTGCCCTCGACAACCCGGTCCTGCCCGGGCTCTGGGAGTTTCCCGGCGGCAAGTGCGAGGCCGGTGAGGCAGTGGAAGGGGCGCTGGCGAGGGAGCTGCGCGAGGAGATCAACCTGCTGCCGCGGGCGCTGCGGGCCTGGCCGGTCCTCGAAGGCGAGGTCCGGCTCCACCCCTTCCTCGTCGAGGCGGACGGCGACCCCCGCACGGAGCTGGCCTGGGGCTGGTTCACCGCGGCGGAGCTGCGGCGGCTGCCCGTCCCGCCCCGGAACCACGCGCTCATCGACCGTCTGGCGCAGCCGCGGGAGAGCCCGGAACTTCGGGCCCGCGGACCTCATCTGATAGGCTAAGGCCAGACAGGCCCGGAGTTTTCATGCCGCGATTCCTCATACGGACCCTCCTCGGGGCTCTCGTCGCCTCCGGGCTCTGGGCCCAGCAGGCACCCCCGACCGAGGTGGTGCTCACCGCCACCAGCAGCGCGAAGCTGGTGCTGGGGATGACGGCCCCCAAGATCGCCGGCCTGAGCGAGGCCACCGTGGCTTCGGAGTTCACGGCGGTCCTGAAGCGGGACCTCGACGAGTCCGGCGCCATCGCCGTGCTCCAGGAGGGCCTGCCCGCCGAGAGCGCCCCGGTGAAGGCCTGGAAGGAGGCCGGCGCCCAGTGGCTGCTGACCACGAAGCTGACCCGGACGGCCAATGGCATGCTCCAGGTGGAGGCCTCAGGCCTGGACACCGCCGCGGAGAAGGGCGTGTTCACCCGCACCTACAAGGACAGTGAGATCGTTCCCGTCCGGACCTTCGCCCATGCCCTGGCCGACGATCTGGTGGAGCGTCTGACCGGCGTGAAGGGCGTGGCCTCCAGCCGCGTCGTCTTCGTGCGCGGCGTCGGTCCGGGCGTGAAGGAGCTCTTCCAGGTGGACCGGGACGGCGCGGGCCTCAAGCAGCTCACCCGGCACGGGGCGCTGACCCTGGCCCCCACGGTGGCTGCCGACGGCCGCCTGGCCTATGTCACCTACAAGGGCGGCGCGCCCGAGGTCTGGGGCCAGCGCCGCAAGGACGGCCCCCACGAGAAGCTCTACCCCACCACCGCCACCGGCGGCATGATCTCCATGCTCTCATCCCCCTCCTGGTCCCCTGATGGCAAGCGTCTGGCCTTCGTGCAAGGCGACCGCCGGGGCAACGCCGACATCATGGTCATGGACCTGGCCGCCGGCCGGGTCCGGCGCCTCACGGACAGCGCGGGCATCAACACCGAGCCGAGCTGGAATCCCAACGGCACCCAGCTGGCCTTCACCTCGGACCGCGAGGGCGGACCCCAGGTCTTCCTCATGCAGGATGACGGCTCCAACCTCCGCAAGCTGACCGGGGAGGGGCTCTACAACGCCAGCCCGGCCTGGAGTCCCAACGGCGCCATGGTGGCCTACGTGTCGCGGTTTGAGGGGAAGTTCGACCTGTTCATCTACAAGCTGGGCGAGGGGAAGGCCTACCAGATCACCACTGGCGTGAGCACCTCCGAGTCGCCAGCCTGGTCTCCGGACGAGCGACGCTTGATTTTTACAAGTAACCGCTTCGGAAGTTCCCAGCTCTTCACCACGGATCTGTCGGGTCGCCAGATCCTGCGCCTGTCCGAGCTGAGCGACTGCCAGAGCCCCCGGTGGATCCGCGGGCGCTGAAAAAATAATGACAATTCCCTGAGCATGCACCATCTATACTCAGGCTTATCAAGGAGGGACAACCCCATGCGATACGGCATCTACATCGTTCCCGCAGCCATCGTGCTCACCCTGGGCAGCCTGGCCTGCAAGCCGCCCAAGACCGCTGAACAGATCAAGCAGGAAACGGCCGCGGCGTTCGCCGAAGGCTACCAGGCCTTCAAGGACGGCAAGGCGCGCTCGACCAACCCGTACGTGAGCGACACGGAAAACCCCCACAAGGCGCAGGCCTGGAACGATGGCTGGGACAAGGCCGCCGCTGAGAAGACCGCTGCCGACAAGGCCGCCGCCGACGCGAAGGCCGCTGCGGACGCCAAGGCCGCCGCCGACCGCGCCGCTGCCGAGAAGGCCGCCGCCGAGGAAGCCGCCCGCAAGGCCGCCGAGGCCGAGAAGGCCGCCGCCTTCAAGCGTGCCGCCGAAGCCGCCCTCAAGACCATCCACTTCGACTACGACAAGGCCGACATCAAGGCCAACGACCGCGCGCTGCTGCAGGGCATCGCCGACTTCATGAAGGCCTATCCCACGGCCAAGGTCGAGATCGAGGGCCACTGCGACGAGCGCGGCACCAACGAGTACAACCTCGCCCTGGGCAACAAGCGCGCCGCTGGCGCCCTGGCCTACCTGAAGACCCTCGGCGTCGACGAGGCCCGCTTCACCACCATCAGCTACGGCAAAGAGAAGCCTCTCTGCACGGAAGCCAAGGAGTCCTGCTGGAGCCTGAACCGCCGCGGCGAATTCAAGCTCAAGTAGCCCGTTCAGATCAGCAACGTATCGCGTGAAGCGGGGGCGACTGCCCCCGCTTTTCGTTTAGAATGAACCAACCCCGGAGTTCCCATGCGCGTCCGTCCGCTGCTGCTTCCCGTCCTCGCCGCGCTGCTCACCATCGGCTGCGGCTCCGAGGACCAGCTCCGCCGGGTGGAGCAGGAGGTGGGTGACCTGAAGCTCGAGGTCTTCAAGCTGCGCCAGGCCGTGGAGGACGGCAACAGGAAGTCCCAGGCCGACCAGCAGGCGGCCACCGAGGCCCGCACCCAGGACCGGCGCTTCCAGGCGGATCTCCAGGAGAGCCTGCGCCAGGTGCAGGACACCACCCGGGCCCTCAACAACCGCCTCGGCAACCTGCCCAGGACGACCTCGAAGAACGCTCCCGCCGAGCCGGTCGCCCCGGCGGCCACCCCCGAGGACGAGCGCGTGCTGAACGCCGCCGTGGTGGACTACAACCGCGGCAGCTACCCCCTGGCCGCGGACGGCCTCGAGCTCTGGCTGAAGACCTACCCCCAGAGCGCCAAGCGCCCCGAGGCCCTGTTCTTCCTGGGCCTCTGCCACTACAACCAGCAGGCCTTCGACAAGGCCCAGCCGGTCTTCGAGCGCATCATCAAGGAGCACGCGGCCTCGTCGCAGTTCCTGCCCGCCAAGCTCAAGCGCGCCCAGTGCCTGCTCAAGCAGGGCCTGAAGCCCGCCGCCGCGAAGGCCTTCCAGGAGCTGGTGGCCGGCTTCGCCGGCAGCGCCGAAGCCCGCACCGCCCAGCAGGAGCTCAGCGACCTGGGGCTGTGAACCCCAAAGCCTGAAGAACCGCGGCGGGGTCGGGGGCGTCGAGGGGGTGCTCGCCGGGGGTCGCCAGGAGGTCCCGGAGGCGCTGATCGCGCTTACCGAGGGGTAGTGCAGCCAGCTCCTCCCGGAGGACCCACAGCAGGCCTTCCGGGGCCGGGAAGGGGCGGTCCAGGTGGAGGTGCAGGGGGCTGACGGCCTCGCGGCGGTGGGTGTAGACCTGGGTCCAGCCCGGCCAGGCCCGCAGCCGTCCCGAGGGTGGCCCGGGCTCGGCGGGCAGCGCCTCGGCGGCCAGGGTCGGCCAGCGCCACAGGCCCGCCAGGAGGCCCTTGGCGGCGGGGGGGTGGAGCAGCAGGCTGCCCTCGGCCTCCAGGGCCAGGAGCCACAGGTCCGCGGTGTGCTGGCGGGCCCGCTTCGCCACGGGCGGGAACTCGGTCTCCCGGCGCTCCCGGTGGGCCCCGCAGCGGTCGGCCAGGGGGCAGCGGCCGCAGTCGGGCCCGGACTGGCAGGCGGTGGCGCCCAGCTCCATGAGGGCCTGGGTCAGCCGCGAGGGTCCATGGCTGCACAGAGCGGGCACCAGCCACTCCCGCAGCTCCGCGGCCCGCGCGCGGGGCTCGCCCTCGATCAGCAGCAGCCGGGCCAGGACGCGGAAGGCGTTGCCGTCCAGGGCCGGCGTGGGCCACTGGAAGGCCTGGGCCCCCACGGCGGCGGCAGAGTAGGGGCCCAGGCCCGGCAGGCCCGCCAGGCCCGCCAGGTCGCCGGGCCAGCCCTCGGCGGCCACGGAACCGGCGGCGGCCTGCAGAAACCGCGCGCGGCGGTAGTAGCCCAGGCCCTCCCAGGCCTTGTGGACCGTGTCCTCGTCGGCTGAGGCCAGCGCCGCGGGCGTCGGGAAGCGCGCCAGCCACCGGTCGAAGTAGGGCACCACCGTGGCCACCTGCGTCTGCTGCAGCATCAGCTCCGAGACCAGCACCGCGTAGGGGTCCGGGTGCGGCGCGTCCAGGTCCTGCGCCCGCCAGGGCAGGTCCCGCTTCACCCGGTCGAACCAGGGCGCCAGGGGTGCGAGGAAGTCCACCGCGGAGGGCCAGGGCATGGGGTAGAAGCTATCAGCTATCAGCTGTCAGCTATCAGTCAAAGCAGGTCCCGGCCCGCCTCAGCGCCCGAAGTAGTTCCTTCGCTGTTTGCCAACCGCCAGTCCAGGCGCGCCCCGGATGACCTCGGCGCTCGAGGTGGATCTTTCACCGACAGCTGAGAGCTGATAGCCGACAGCCAAGAAAAAGAGCGCCCGAAGGCGCTCTTTTTCTTTGGTGCCCGCGAGCAGACTCGAACTGCTACGGCTTGTGGCCACCACCCCCTCAAGATGGCGTGTCTACCAATTTCACCACGCGGGCAACGTGGAACGTCAAGTGTCTCGCAAAGCCGGGACGCGGTCAATGACCGGTCTCGCGGCAGCTACTTCTTCGAGGGCGCGTGGGTGGGCGCAGGGGCCGGAATCTGGATCGGCGCGGGGGCCGCCGGGGCGGGCGCGGTGACCGGGGCCTTGTCGGTGGTCTTCTCGAGGACCGAGCGGCTCTGGCGGATGATCAGGACTTCGATGAACAGCGTGGTGCCCAGGAAGCCCGCGGCCAGCCAGTAGGTGGCCTTGGACAGGAAGGGCGTGGCGCCCTGGGCGCCGAAGGCGGAGTTGGCACCGCCGCCGCCGAAGGAGGCGCCGAGGCCGCCCTTGGTGCCGGGCTGCAGCAGGATGCCCCCGATCAGGAGGACACCAAACAGGATGAGCAGGGCTAGGGCGAGGCCGTTCATGGAAACTCCGAACCATCTAGTCTGCCATGAAACGGCCCCTTCCGGGCACTGGAGAATCGCCTACACCCGCAGCCCCGCCGTGGTGGGAGCCTGGATCACGCGGTGCACGGCCCGGGACTGTTCCACCAGCTGGAGGAAGTCCGAGGGCAGCAGGGCCTGGGGGCCGTCGCTGAGGGCCTTCTCCGGGTGCCGGTGGGTCTCCACCAGCAGGCCGTCGGCACCCGCGGCGACGCCCGCGAGGCCGCAGGGGATGACCAGGTCCCGGCGGCCCGTGGCATGGCTGGGGTCCACCATGACAGGCAGGTGGGTGAGGGCCTTCGCGGCGGGCACCACGCTGACATCCAGGGTGTTGCGGGCATGGTCCGACCAGGTGCGGATCCCGCGCTCGCAGAGCACCACGTTGCGGTTGCCCTCGCCCAGCACGTATTCCGCGGCATAGAGCCACTCCTCCAGGGTGGCGGAGGGCCCGCGCTTCAGCAGGATGGGCTTGCCGCAGCGGCCCGCGCGGCGGAGCAGGGCGAAGTTCTGCATGTTGCGGGCGCCGATCTGCACCATGTCGGCGCAGCGCTCCACGGCGTCGAAGGTCTCCACCTCCGTGGCCTCGGTCACGATGCCCAGGTCGAATTCCGCCCGGGCCTCCTCCAGCAGGCGCAGGCCCTCCAGGCCCAGGCCCTGGAAGGCATAGGGGCTGGTGCGCGGCTTGTAGGCGCCCGCCCGGAGCAGCCGCACGCCGGTCTCGGCGATGTAGCGCGCCGCCGCGAAGAGCTGCTCGCGGCTCTCGACGCCGCAGGGGCCGCCCACCAGGGCCAGCTCCGGCCCGCCGATGCCGACGCCGCGCACCTCCACTACCGTGCGTCCGGCCACGGCGTCCGCGCTGGCCAGCTTGTAGGGACTGGTGATGGGCACCACCCGGCGGACCCCGGCCATGGGCTCGATGCGGTCGGGCTTGAGGGCCTTGGAGGCGTTGGGCGCGACGATGCTGAGGGACTCCGGCGCCCGGTTCACCTGGCAGCGGATTCCGACCGTCTCCAGGAGGGCCAGGACTTCCCCCACCTGGTCCTGGCTGGCGTTGTATTCCATGAGGATGAGCATGCGGACCCCGAGTGAGGGCCCATTCTACCGGGAGCCTGGACAGGGCCCGGGTCCGGGCACCACACTGGGCCCGGAAGCACTCATGCTCCTGGAGGTTTCCCATGCGCCGCGCACTGTTGTTCTTCGCCGCTCCCGTCCTGCTGGTCCTGGGCTGCACCCGGCCCGAGGTGGATGCCTTCCGGCAGCGGCCCACGCCGGTCAGCGTGAGCGTGGTCCTGCCGGCCCAGGTCCCGGACCGGGAAGGCTTCCAGAAGGAATATGCCTCGGCCCTGCGCGCTCGGCTGGCCACCCGGCTGGTGGTGGTGCCCGAGGGCGTGAAGCCCCCTCCCGGCGCCGCGCAGCTCGAGGTGGATGTGCGCGTCTCTCCGGCTCCCGGGCAGCCCAGCCCCGCCGCCATCGGCGTGGCCACGGGCGTCACCATCGGGGCCCTCAGCGCCGCCTCGGGCAACCGGGGCTGGGGCGTGATGGACGGCCTGTTCTGGGGCCTTTTCGCCGGCACCCACGCGGCGGCCCACCAGGAGCGCACCCAATACCGGCTCGGCTACCGGCCCCAGGCCGTGAGCGCCCAGGTGCGGCTCGTGCAGCCCGGGAACCCCGAGCCCCTCTGGACGGCTGACGTGGATCCCTCCGAAGTGATCGAGGCCATGGATCCCCTGCCGCGGGGCTACCGGGATGACGACGGCCGCATCCGCGAGGAGGAGGCCAAGGGGCTGGCCCGGGTGGTGGTGCAGAAGCTGTCCGCCTACTTCCACCTGCTCCGGGGCACCGACCAGCGCTTCTACGGCGATGCCGCCCCCCCGGCCACGCCCCCGTCCCGGCCCGCCGAACCTCCCACTCCGGCCCCCACGGCCCCGCCGCCCCCGCCGCCCGCGGTGATCCCGCCGCCGCCCGCCCCGGGCTCCCTGCCTGACCCGAAATCGAACTGATGGAAGCCCGGGTCATCCGCTGTGCGGGGTGCGGTGCTTCGGTGCCTGCCGACGCGCCGCAGTGTCCCTACTGCCGGGCCCAGCTGGCCACGGTGGCCTGCCCGGCCTGCTTCGCCCTGGCGCCCCTCTCCGCCAGCCACTGCCCCGCCTGCGGGGCGAGTCTGGCCCCCCGGGCGGCCGCCACGCCGGACGGTGCCCCCTGTCCCGCCTGCGCTACGGCCCTGGCGGCCACCCGCATCGGCGAGCTGGAGGCCCAGGCCTGCGGGGCCTGTGGCGGGCTCTGGCTGGACCGGGCCATGTTCGAGCAGCTGGGCGCCAGCCGCGAGCGCCAGGGGGCCGTGCTGGGCATGCTGCCCGCCCCGGCGGCGCCACCCGTGGCGGCCCTGGAGCCCGTGAAGTACCGCCCCTGTCCGGTCTGCCGCCAGTTCATGAACCGGATCAACTACGCCAAGCGCTCCGGCGTGGTGCTCGACGTCTGCAAGGGCCACGGCCTCTGGTTCGACCAGGACGAGCTGCGCCGGGTGCTGGCCTTCATCGCCGGCGGCGGCCTGGACCGCGCCCGGGAGCGGGAGCTCGAGGACCTGAAGGAAGCCCAGCGGGCCACCGTGGCGCCGCCCGAGCACCCCGCCTCCTTCGGCGAGTTCAGCCAGCAGCCGCACCTCACCGGCCACTGGCTCACCGCCGCCGGCCTCGTGGGCCTCGTCGCCGAAGTCGCCGGTGCCTTCCTGGACCGGGACTAGCGAGCGCACGGGCGGGAAAGAAAAACTCACCACGAAGACAGGAAGACCACGAAGAAAGAATGGTTTTTCTTCGTGGTCTTCCTGTCTTCGTGGTTAAGTCCTTTTTTTGTCTTTCCCGACAACAGCCTTAGCCGGCCTGCTTGGCGAGGGCGGCGAACTTGTGGGGATCGAGGCTGGCGCCGCCGACGAGGCCGCCGGCCACTTCGGGGATGTTCAGCAGCTCGGGGAAGCTCTCGGGGGTGACGCTGCCGCCGTAGAGGATGGGCACCTCGTAGTCGGCGCAGGCCCCGTGCCGGATGAGCTCGCCGCGGATGAAGGCGTGGGCCTCGAGGACCTGCGGCGCTTCGGCCCGGCGGCCGGTGCCGATGGCCCAGACGGGCTCGTAGGCCACCCAGAGGGGGCCGGGCCCGGTCTGGCTGAGGATGGACAGCTGCTGGCCAAGCACGGCCAGGGTCTCCCCGGCGTCGCGCTGGGCCAGGGTCTCGCCGATGCAGAGCAGGGGCAGCAGGTCCCACTGCCAGGCGGCCTTGATCTTCCTGGCCAGGGCCGCGTCGGTCTCGCCGAAGTACTGGCGCCGCTCGCTGTGGCCCAGCAGCACGCCCGAGCAGCCCACGTCCCGCAGCTGGGGCATGGAGATCTCGCCGGTGAAGGCGCCCTTGTCCTCGGCGTGGCCGTTCTGTCCGAACACGTGCAGCCCCTTGGGGCGCACTAGGTGGCTGACCAGCGAGAGCAGGGTGAAGGGAGGCGCGATGCCCAGCTCCGCCTGGGGTTCCGGCGCCAGGTGCAGCAGCAGGTCCTCGCAGAAGGCCCGGGCCTCCTCGGTCTGCAGGTTCATCTTCCAGTTGGCGACGACGCAGCGCATGGGGGACCTCACTTGGAAAGGGCGGCGACGCCCGGAAGCTCGAGACCGCTCAGGAACTCCAGGCTGGCGCCACCGCCAGTGGAGACGTGGGACATCCGGGCCGCGACCCCGGCCTTGTTCACGGCGGCCACGCTGTCGCCGCCGCCCACGAGGACGAAGGCGCCCTTGTCGGCGGCCTCGGCCAGCTCCTCGGCCATGGTCAGAGTGCCACTGGCGAAGGGCGCCATCTCGAAGACGCCCATGGGGCCGTTCCACAGCAGGGTGCGGGCCGCGCGGATCTCCGCCGCGTAGGCCGCCACGGTCTCGGGGCCGATGTCCAGGGCCAGCCGCTCCGCCGGGATGTTCTGGTCCAGGGTGATGGCGCAGTCCGCGTCCTCCTTGAAGGCGTCCGCGGCCACGTGGTCAAGGGGCAGCAGCAGGCGCGTGCCCTTGGCCTCGGCCTGCTTGAGCAGCTCCAGCGACATCTCCAGCTTGTCCTCCTCGCAGAGGCTCTTGCCGATCTCGTAGCCCTGGGCCTTGAGGAAGGTGTAGCTCATGGCGCCGCCGATGAGGATGGCGTCGGCCTTGCCGAGGAAGTTCTGGATGAGCTCGATCTTGTCGCTCACCTTGGCGCCGCCGAAGATCACCACCAGGGGCTTGTCGGGGCTCTCGGTGACCTTGGTGAGGGCCTTGAGCTCCTTCTCCATGAGGAAGCCCGCGGCGACGCGGTCCTTGGGGAAGCGCGCCACCATGCCGCTCACGGAGGCGTGGGCGCGGTGGGCGGAGCCGAAGGCGTCGTTCACGTAGGTGTCCGCCAGGCGGGCCAGGCTGTCGGCGAACTCCTCCTTGTTCTTGGTCTCACCCTTCTCGAAGCGGAGGTTCTCCAGCAGGAGGACCTGGCCGGGCTGCAGTGCGGCGGCCTCGGCCTCCACGGCGGCGCCGTTCACGTAGCTGGCCAGGCGGCAGTCGAAGCCCTGCTCGCGGAGCCAGGCGGCCACGGGGGCTGCGCTGTAGGCGGCCTCGAAGCCCTTGCCCTCGGGCCGGCCCAGGTGCGAGGCCAGCACCACGGAGGCGCCGCCGTCCAGCAGGCACTTCAGTGTGGGCAGCGTCTCCTTCACGCGGGTGGCGTCCGTGATCTTCCCCTCCTTCAGCGGCACGTTCAGGTCCGCCCGCAGGAAGACCCGGCTGCCCTTGACGTTGAGATCGCGCACCGACTGGAAGGCCATGGCTGCTCCTTGTGCTTGCAACGTTTCATTTTGACTGAAGCGGGCGGCCAGTGCCATGCCGCTCGAAGACGCCGATCCAGCGGGGGCTGTCGGGGCCGAAGGGGCTGCCACCGTAGTCGCCCAGGGCGGTCCGGGGGCTCAGGTCGGCGGTCTGGGCCAGGTCCAGCAGCTCCCCGGGCTGGTAGAGGCGCACGTCCTCCAGGGCCTCCCGGACCTCGCCCGTGGCCAGGCGCGTGAGGGTCATGCGCTTCAGGAGGCGGTCACCCTCGATGGTCCGGCGGCTCCGGATGCGCGTGCCATGGCGCTCGGCGGTGTCCTCGGGGACCAGGGTCCGCGCCACCAGGCCCGCGTTCAGGTAGTCCAGCAGGAGGATGCCACCGGGGCGCAGCAGGCCCGCGAGGCGCTGCAGCAGGGCGCGGTTCTCCTCATCGGCGAAGTAGCCGAAGGGGGTGAACCAGAGGCAGACGCCACTCAGCGCGCCGCGCCGGAGGGGCAGGGCCCGCATGTCGCCGCGCAGCAGCCAGGGGCGCAGCTCGGCGGGGGCCCGACCCAGCAGGGCCCGGGAGAGGTCGATGCCGAAGGCCTGGTCGTTCACCTGGCGCAGCACCTCCAGGTGCCGGCCCGAGCCGCAGCCCAGGTCCAGGACGGGTCCCGTGGCCAGCTCCGGCGCGACCCGCAGGGCCTGCTGCACCGCCCGGCGGGCTTCCGTGGTGTCCCGGTGGGCGTACAGCTCGGCATAGTCCTCGTCGAACCAATCCTCGAACCAGTCGGCCAATGGGACGCCCCTGAAAGCTCCAGAGTAGCCAGGGGCGGGCCGCACCGCCGCATCCGAAAGCGCGGCGGGCGGCTCGGCTACAATGAAAGCTGCAAAGGAACCTCATGCTGCGCCCCGAACACCTTGAAGACCAAGTCCACTTCCTGCTGTCGAACCTGATCCAGCGCGACCTCCGCGATCCGGAGCTCGGCTTCCTCACCGTCACGGCCGTGCGGCTGACGGCAGACCGCAGCCTGGCCCGGGTCTACTTCACGGTGCTGCCCCCCAACGGCGGGGACCAGGAGGCCCAGAACGCCATGACCCGCAAGGCCCTGGGCCGGGCCGCGGGGTTCCTGCGCACCCAGCTGGCCGCGCGCCTGAAGATGAAGCGGGTGCCGGAGCTGCGGTTCTTCGCGGACGGCACCCTCGATGAGGGCAACCACCTGGAGTCCATCCTGGCGGAGTTGGAGAAGGAGCGCGCGGCGCGGCCTCCAGAGCCCGAGGTGCCCGAGGATCCCGAGGCTGCCGGAAAGCCGGACGCCTGAATGGTCGAGTCAGGCATCTACCTCGTCCACAAGGCCGTGGGCCGCAGCAGCTTTGACGCGGTGCGTGACTTCAAGCGCCGGGCCTTCGAGGCCGGCCAGAAGAAGCTGGCCCTGGGCCACGGCGGCACCCTGGACCCCTTCGCCGAGGGCCTCCTGCTGGTGCTGGCGGGCCAGGCCACGCGCCTGATGGACCTCATGCACCCCCTGCCCAAGACCTACGTGGCCGAGGTCCGCTGGGGCCTGGAGACGGACACCTGCGACCTGCAGGGCCTGCCGGTGCTGTCCGGCGATCCCGGCCACCTCACGCCGGAGGCCCTGGACGCGGCCCTGGCGCCGCTCCTGGGTTGGACCGAGCAGGTGCCGCCCGCCACCAGCGCCAAGAAGATCGACGGCGAGGCGGCCTACAAGAAGGCCCACCGCGGTGAGGAAGTGATCATGAAGCCCTGCCGGGTCTTCCTGCTCTCGGCCCGCTGGCTGGCCCATGAGCTGCCCGGGTCCAGCACCCTGGAGCTCACGTGCCGGGGCGGCTACTACGTCCGCAGCCTGGCCCGGGACCTGGGCCGGACCCTGGGCTGCGGCGCCCATCTGGCGGCCCTCCGGCGGACCGCCATCGGCCCCTGGGGTGATCCCGGCGCGGGCCAGGAGCGCCTCCTCACGGGCGCGGAGCTGGTGCCCTGGTGCCCCACGCGGGAGCTCAGCGACGCCGAGGCCGAGCACTTGGCCCACGGCCGCGCCATCCCCCCGGGCGAGACCCTGCCTGCGACCTGGGCCCTGCCCGAAGGCTTCCCCGACCCCGGCGCCCCCCTCCGCGCCCTCCACCAGGGCCGCCTCGTGGCCCTCCTCCGGACCACCGAGGAAGGGCTCCGCACCTTCGCCAACCTGCGCGGCGGGCTGTAGGGTCGGGCTTGAAGAGTCAGGCAAAAAATAGATAACGCCGAGGAAGGCCCGATCCTGCAGTCCTCTGTGTTCACCTCTTCATTTTGGTGCCTCGATGCTGGCCGCCTGTGGCGGGGGTTGCTACCATCAGCGGCGTGCCGGTGGGGGCATCCCCCCGGCGCCGAGGGAGTGCCCATGCTGAAGGCCCTACGATTCCTTCCCCTGGCCGCGTGCCTGGTGGCCCTGGCGCCCGTGGCCAGGGCCGATGACGCTGCCACCGCAGCGAAGATCGTGGGCACCTGGGAGGGCAAGTGGCTCTTCGGCGACACGGGCGGCAAGCTGGTGGTGAAGGTCGAGGCCGCCAGCGGCAACGTCCTCAAGGGCAGCTCCGTCTGGTTCGGGACCGCCGTGGGGGACTTCAAGGACACCTTCACCAAGGCCAAGGTGAAGGGGCAGAAGATCGAGTTTCCCGAGCCCACCATGGACTTCGAGGCAACCCTCTCCGAGGACTGTCAGGCCCTGGAAGGCACCTGGACCTCTCCCATTGCCAGCGGCGGCCTGAAGCTCACTCGCAAGCCAGACTGATCAGTGCCGCAGTGCCTCCACGGACTTGATGCCCCAGGCGAAGGCCTCTTCGTTCAGGGGGATCAGGGCGCACTTGTCCTTGAGGGCCACGCGGATGGCGTCCAGGAAGGTCTCCTTCGGGAAGATGCTCGTGGCTGCCTGGAGGGCGCCCAGGGCCACGATGTTCTTCACGACGGCCTTGCCCAGGTCTGTGGCGATGCCGGTGAAGGGCACGGGGAAGACCTTGATGCTCGGATCGAGCAGCGGGGCGTCGGACACCACGGAGCTGTCGTAGATGATGACGCCGCCCTTGCGGACCGAGGGGCCGAACTTGGCCAGGCTCGGGGCGTTGAAGGCGATGAGGACCTGCGGATCCGGGGAACCGGGGTTCAGCACCTCCTCCTCGGCCACGTGGACATCAGCGTAGGACGTGCCGCCGCGGCTCTCAGGGCCGTAGCTGGGGATGTGGGTGGCGTCGAAGCCCTCGTTGATGCCCGAGCGGGCGATGAGCATGGCCGCAGTCTGGGCGCCGTCGCCGCCGGAGCCCGCCAGCTTCAGCGAGATGTCGCTGGGCGCCAGGTGCGTGGGGAAGCCGTCGCAGTGCCGGACCGGATGCTCATAGGAGGCGCCGGCGAGCTGGAGGATCTTCTCGCCGTCGAAGCTGGGCGGGTTCCGGTGGAACCAGGGCTCCAGGGTGACGTCCTTCTTCACGCCGAGCGGATAGACCGGCTCCATGAAGTCCTTGACCCAGCTCTCGGTCTCCTCGGGGCTCATCTTCAGGTGGGTGGGGCACTCGGCCAGCACCTCGATGAAGGAGTAGCCGCGGCCTTCCACCTGGTTGCGGAGGGCCTTGCGGATGGCCTTCTTGGCCTTGATCCGCTGCTTGGCGTCGAAGAGGGCCACGCGCTCGACGTAGATGGGGCCGTCGAGGCCCGCGATGATCTCGGCCATCTTCATGGGCTGGCCGTTGTACTGGTTCCGGCCCGAGGGGCAGGTGGTGGCGGTCTGGCCCATGAGGGTGGTCGGCGCCATCTGGCCGCCGGTCATGCCGTAGATGGCGTTGTTGATGAAGATGACGGTGATGGGGGCACCCAGCTGGGCCGTGGCGATGGTCTCGGCCAGGCCGATGGAGGCCAGGTCACCGTCCCCCTGGTAGCTGACGACCACGCTATCGGGGTTGGCGAACTTGTGCCCCAGGGCCACCACCGAGGCGCGCCCGTGGGCGGCCTGGCTGTTGCCCACATCGAAGTAGTAGTAGAGAAACACCGAGCAGCCCACGGGGCTGATGGCCACGGTGCGGTCCTGCACGCCCAGCTCGTCGATGGCCTCGGCCAGGAACTTGTGGGCCAGCCCATGGCCGCAGCCGGGGCAATAGTGGGTGGCGTGGCCCTTGAGGCCCTGGGCGTGGGAGTGCCGGTCGAACTTGTCGTAGATGACGCTGGCCTTGCTCATGCGAGCACCTCTTTCCTTCCCAGCACCTGGGCCAGGATCTCGTCCTGCTGGGGCAGGATGCCGCCCATGCGGCGCACGGACTCGATCTCGGGGTAGTCGCGGACTCCGGCCTTGCTGAGCGCGAGGCGGACCTCGTTCTCCAGCTGGCCCGGGCTGGCCTCCACGACCACCAGGCGCTCGGCGCCGCGCAGGGCCGCCTTCAGACCCTCGATGGGGAAGGGCCAGAGGGTGATGGGCCGGAACAGGCCCGCCTTGATGCCCTGGTGGCGCAGCTCCTGCACGGCCCCCTTGGCGGTGCGGGCCGGCGTGTTGCAGGCGACCAGGACCACGTCCGCGTCCTCGCAGCGGAAGGACTCGGAGCGGACCTCCACCTTCATGGCCTCGTACTTGGCGTTGAGGTGGACGTTGTGGTCCTCGAGGTCGGTCTCCGTGAGGAAGATCGAGGAGATGAGGTTCTTGCGGTGGAGGGCATCCCCGTAGACCGCCCACTTGGGGACGCCGGGCTTCTTCAGGGTCTCCGGCAGCTGCACCTTGCCGGTCATCTGACCCAGGTAGCCATCGCTCAGGATGATGACGGGGTTGCGGTACTTGAAGCTCAGCTCGAAGGCCAGGATGGTGAGGTCCAGCATCTCCTGGGGGGTGGAAGGCGCCAGCACCAGGGCCTGGGTGTTGCCGTGGCCCAGGCCGTGGCAGGCCAGCTTGATGTCCGACTGCTCGGGGGCGATGTTGCCCAGGCCCGGCCCGCCGCGCATGACGTCCACGAAAACGCCCGGCAGCTCCGAGCCGATCATGTAGGAGACGCCCTCCAGCATCAGGCTGAAGCCCGGCGAGGAGGTGAAGGTCATGGTGGGCAGGCCCGCGCCGGCGGTGCCGTACATCATGTTCACGGCGGCGACCTCACTGACCGCCTGGAGGAAGGTGCCGTCCAGCTTGGGCAGGAACTTCGCCATCAGCTCGGCGCCCTCGGTGGACGGGGTGATGGGGTAGCCGTAGACGTGGCGGCAGCCGGCGAGGATGGCGCCGATGGCCGAGGCGTAGGTGCCCTTGATGACCAGGGGCTCGGTGCGGGGCAGGGGCAGGATCACCGCGGGCACATCCTGGGGTTCCGGGGCGTCGCTGGGCTTGATGCCGTAGAGCTTGGCCGGATCCTCCAGCTCGAACTTCTGGATGGGGCCCTCGTGGGCGGGGCGCAGGCCGTAGGGCTCGGGGCAGGCGTCCATGCACAGACCGCAGGCGTTGCAGTTGGTCAGGTCGAGCTCGACGGGAACAAGACCCGTGAGGGGGTTGATCTGGTGACCGGCGGTGATGCAGCCCTTGGCGCAGGCGTCGATGCAGCGGCCGCAGCCCTTGCAATACTCCGGCAGCAGGAAGGGTTTGGGTCGTTCTTTGAGGGCCATGGGGCCTCCGCGGCGGGACTTTGGTCCCTCTTGCGGTGAAGTGTCGAGCCCATTCCTTGTGCCTGGGATCACAAGCGGCCATCGACGCAGACCACCGCCGACCGATGGGCATAGAAGTCACCCCTGGCTGGGCAGTCTGTGGCTACCGGTCGCCCCAGTGGAGCTTCTGCTGGAGGAGGGCGAAGAAGTCCAGGCCGGGCTGCTGGAGGAGGGTGATCCGGTTCTCGGCCTGGTAGAGGCGCACCTCGTCGCCGGGCAGCACCCGGTGGCCCACCTGACCATCCAGGGTGAGGTGCGCGTCCTCGGCGTCCACCAGGGTGATGCTGATGGGCCACCGGGCCGGCACCACCGAGGGGCGGAGCGTCAGGGTGTGCGGGCAGATGGGGGCGATGACGAAGGCCTCCAGGCTGGGGTGCATGATGGGCCCGCCCGCGGACAGCGCGTAGGCCGTGGAGCCCGTGGGCGTGGCCACGATGAGGCCGTCCGCCTTCATGGGGCCGGCGTCCTGGTCCCCCACCCGCAGCCGCATGTCCATGATCCGGGCCAGGGCGCCCTTGGCGAGCACGGCGTCGTTGAGCACGGGCTGCCGGGCCAGGCGGGAGCCGTTGCGCCAGAGCTCGGCCTCCAGCATGGGCCGCACATCCGGCACCAGCCGCCCGGCCAGGAAGTCCTCCACGGCCTCCACGGCCCCGGAGACCGGGTGGGCCGTGAGGAAGCCCAGGGAGCCCAGGTTGATGCCCAGGATCGGCGTCCCGCGCAGGCCCACGCGGCGCGCGGCGTAGAGCAGGGTGCCGTCCCCGCCGAGGACCAGGCAGAGGTCCGCCGGGGGCTCGCCGGAGCCCAGGTCCGGATCCACCCGGAGCCGCCCGTGGTCCAGGCCCGCCGCGGCCCAGGCCTCCTCGATGCCGGGCTCGCCGATGACGACCCAGCCGCGCTCCAGGAACTTGGGCAGGGCCTGCTGGAGGGTGGAGGCCAGGTGCGGGGATTTGACCTTGGCCACGAGGATCAGTCGCTGGAGCATGCCCACACTCTAGCCGCATCCACCGCTATCCTTGATCACATGGTTTCCAAACTGGCCCCCCTCTCCCAGCCGGCCCGACGGTGGCTCCGTCGCGGGCTCTTGATCCTGCTCGCCGTCTCGGGTCTGAGCGCCCTCAGCCTCGCGGTGTCCTGGTCCGTGCTCTCCCGGGACGCCGACAGCTTCCTGACACTCTTCGCCCTGCGGGTGCCCAAGACCATCACCAAGGTCCTCGACCAGAGCGGCAACGTCATCGGCATCTTCGCCGAGGAGCACCGCGTGGTGATCCCCTACGGCGACATCCCCAAGGCCTTCGTCAATGCGCTGGTGGCCACGGAGGACACCGATTTCTGGGACCACAGTGGCATCTCGCCCCGGGGCTTCCTCCGCTCCGGCGTGAACTTCATCACCAGCTTCGGCCGGCGCCGGGAGGGGGCGTCCACGCTGACCATGCAGCTCATCCGCACCGTGACCGCCAAGCGGCAGAAGCGCCTGGACCGCAAGCTCAAGGAGATCATCCTGGCCCGCAAGCTGGAGAAGGCCTACTCCAAGAAGCAGATCATGGAGATGTACGCCAACGAGGTCTACTTCGGCGGCGGCCGTTACGGCATCGAGGCCGCGGCGGAGTTCTACTTCGGCAAGAGCGCCCCACAGCTCAACGTGGAGGAGTGCGCCCTGCTGGCGGGCCTGGTCCAGAACCCGAACTGGTACAATCCCTACAATCCGGATCCCAAGGCCCGGGCCGCGGCCAAGTCCCGCCGCAACCACGTGCTGATCCGCATGGTGAAGGAGGACTACCTCAAGGCCAGCGAGGCCGGACCGCTCATCGAGAAGCCCATCCGCCTCGCCCGGGAGAACGCCCACGAGGAGGCCATCGCCCCCTACGTGGTGGAGGAGGTCCGCAAGTACCTCTACGAGAAGTACGGCCGGGAGCAGGCGCTCAACGGTGGCCTGGAGGTGACCACCACCGTGAACAGCCTCTGGCAGGAGACGGCCAACGAGGCAGTGCGGGTGGGGCTCAAGGCCGTGGACCGGAGGCGGGGCTTCCGCAGGGAGGCCGTGCAGTTCGTGGGCGACCCCGAGACCACCCAGCTCAACGGCTGGAAGCGCTACTTCGAGAACGGCGACAGCGTGCGCGGCGTCATCCTCGCCTGGAAGGGCGGCAAGGCCCTGGTCCGCATCGGCAAGACCGAGCTGGAGGTGCCCGAGGCCGCCTTCGCCTGGGCCGGCAAGGACATCCAGAAGCTGCTGCCAAGGGGCGCGGCCCCGCTGTTCAGCGTCAAGACCGCCCTGGACGGGACGCCGAAGAGCCTCGAGCTGGACCAGGATCCCCAGGTCGAGGGCGCCCTCATGGCCGTGGATCCCCTCAGCGGCGAGATCCGGGCCATGGTGGGCGGCTACGACTTCAACCGATCGAAGTTCAACCGCTCCACCCAGGCGCTGCGCCAGGTGGGCTCGACCATGAAGGCCTACGTCTATGGCGCGGCGCTCACCGCCGGCAAGACGCCCGCGACCATGCTCCAGGACGTGCCCACGCGCTTCCTCGACACCGTGGACTTCCTGACCCTCACCCACCCGGACGGCAGCTCCGAGTTCCGGCCCCTCCGCGCCGGTGTCAAACCCTACGAGCCCCGCAACTACGAGCGGGACTTCTGGGGCCCGATCATCCTCTGGGAGGCCCTGCGGGACTCGCGCAACGTCCCGGCGGTGCGCACCCTCGAGGAGACCGGCGTCCTGAACGTCATCGACTTCGCCCGGAAGTGCGGCCTCACCGGCACCATCCCACCCTACCCCAGCATGGCCCTGGGCTCCGCGGACCTGACCCTGCGCGAGATGGTGCGCGGCTACGCCACCATCGCCAACGGCGGCCTGCAGTCGCCCACGCCCTTCTTCATCAAGAAGGTCACGGACCGCAACGGCAAGGTGCTGGAGAGCCACGGCAGCACCGCCACCGAGCAGGTGCTGGATCCCCAGAGCACCTTCCAGCTGATCCAGTGCCTGCAGGGCGTGGCCAACGCGGGCACCGGCGCCCGGGCCGGGGCGGAGCTGCAGTGGCCCATCGCCGGCAAGACCGGCACCACGGACGAGCACACGGACGGCTGGTTCATCGGCTTCTCCACCAAGGTCGTCTGCGGCGTCTGGGTGGGGCTCGACGAGAAGAAGATGATCTTCAAGGGCGCGGACGGCGCGAAGGTGGCGCTGCCCATCTGGATCGACTTCATGAAGGTGGCCCTGCCCACCACGGAGCGGGAGGAGTTCAAGGCCCCGGAGGGCATGGAGTGGGCGGACATCGACCGCTTCACGGGGCTCCTGGCCACCTCCGCCACCAGCGACCGGATCATCCGCCTCGCCTTCAAGCCGGGCACCGTGCCCCGCTCCGGCAGCGACGCGGACACCATCCGCCAGATCCGGGAGGCCCGGGACAGGGCCAACGCCCTGCCCGCGGAGAACCGCATCTGGGGCCGTCCCCCGGCGGTCCAGGAGCCCAAGCCCCTGGACCTGAATGCCGCGGATCCGAATGGGTGAGCGCCCAGCCTACTTCTTCTTCCACACCTTCACGGGCCGGTCATCGGCGAACTTGCTGGCGGGCTTGGCGGTGGGCTTCTTCCAGGGGCGGGGGGTGTCCTTCGGCGCGGCCGCCTTGGGGGCGGTGCGGTCCTCCCAGACCTTGCGGGGCGGCCGGTCGGGGCCTTCGGGCCGGGGCTTGGCGTAGGGGGCGTGCGGCTTGCCCTCCAGCTCGGCGCGGGACTTGAAGGTGCCGTCGGGCCGGGTCTTGGCGGCCGCCTCCGGGCGGGTGGCGGCACGCTCGGCGTAGGTGCGCTGGGGACGGGGGCCACCGTCCTTCCGCTCGCGGGGGTTGTCGAAGCGGGCCTTGGGCTTGCGGTCGGCCTCGACGGCCAGCTCGAAGCCCGCGGACTGGTCGGCCAGGACCAGGCCCAGCAGGCCGGCGACGAGGTGCTCGGGAGCGTGGCTCTGGAGCAGCTGGCGGGCCTGGGCCAGGGTGGCGGCGCTGGCGGAACCCGTGATTCCCTCGATCAGGCGGGCACCCTGGGTCTCGCGGATCTCGGCCTGGGTGGGGATGGCGCGCCAGTCGAGCTTGAGTCCGCCACGGCGGCTCCAGGCAAGGAGGATGCGGCTCTCCTTGAGGTTGACCAGGGCGAGGCTGCTGCCCTTGGCCCCGGCGCGGCCCGTGCGGCCGCTGCGGTGGATGTAGCTCTCCAGCTGGGTGGGGATGCCCATGTGCACGACGAGGGGCAGGCCGCCGATGTCCAGGCCCCGGGCGGCCACGTCCGTGGCCACGAGGTAGCGCAGCTTGCCGTCCTTGAACTGGCCCAGGATGCGGGTGCGGGTCGCCTGGGCGAGGTCGCCGTGGAGGAAGGCGGCGGGCAGGCCGGAGACAGTCAGCTCCTCGGCCACTTCCTCGCTCTGGGCCTTGGTCTTGGTGAAGATCAGCGCCGCGCTGGGCTCGTCCTTCAGCAGCAGGTTCACGAGGGCGCGCACGTGCTGGTGGTCCGGCACCTGCACAGGGGTGTGGGCGATGTCGGCGTGCATGGCGTGCTCACCGGCCTCGGCCAGCTGGATCTGCACGGGATCCTTCAGGAAGCGCTTGGCCAGCTTGGCGATGGGGGCGGGCAGGGTGGCGGAGAACAGGTAGGTCTGCGGGCCCGCGGGCACCTTGGCCAGGATGGTCTCCACGTCCTCGAGGAAGCCCATGTTCAGCATCTCGTCGCACTCGTCGAGGACGATCATGCTGACGCGGCTCAGGTCCAGGGTGCCGCGCTGCAGGTGATCCATGACGCGGCCGGGGGTGCCCACGACCACCTGCGCGCCGAGGCTGAGGGAGCGCAGCTGCGGGGGGTAGCTCACGCCGCCGACGAGCAGGGCGATGGGCAGCTTGGGCACCAAGGTGTGCAGCTCGGCGCCCACCTGCTGGGCCAGCTCGCGCGTGGGCAGGAGGACCAGGGCCTGGGTGTGCCGCTCGTCGGAGAGGCGCTGCAGCAGCGGCAGGCCGTAGGCCAGGGTCTTGCCCGAGCCCGTGCGGCTCTGCACCAGCAGGTCGCGGCCTTCGATGCCGGGCCTGATGGTCTGGGCCTGGACGGCCATGGGGGTCTCGAAGCCGCGCTTGGCCAGGGCGGCCAACAGCGCTTCGCTGCAGCCCAGGGCTGCGAAAGTCAGGTCGTTCAAGGTAGCTCCCGGGGCTGTCCCCGCGCGAGTGTGCCGAATGGCAGTCTCAATTTGGCGAAAAGCGCCAGCCGGGAGGGGCCCAAACAGCCATCATCCCCCGAAAAGCCTTGAAATACAAGGTGAAATTACCTAAGCACCCCCTTCTGTGTTCATCTTCTTTTCACCATTTGTCCGGTATGCAGGGCGGCTAGGATGGGGGCATGGCCACGCTCTTGCTCATCCGCCACGGTATCGCCGAGGACCCCCGAGTGGGCCTGGCGGATGAGGACCGCGCCCTGACGCCGGAGGGCTGGAAGCGGACGCGGCTGGCCATGGCGGGGCTCGTGCGACGGGGCTACCGCCCGCAGCGCGGCTTCACCAGCCCCTACCGGCGCGCCACCGAGACCATGGCCTGCCTCCAGGAAGCGGCCGGTCCCTTCCCCTTGGAGACCTCCCTGGAGCTCACCCCGGGCGGACGTCCGGGCCAGGCGGACCTCTGGCTGCGGGGCCAGCTGGCCGGGGCGGGCCCCGAGGAGATCCTGGTCCTCACCAGCCACGAGCCCTTCCTCAGCAGCCTGGTCTTCCAGCTCACGGGCCACAGCCTGGAGTTCAAGAAGGCCGGCTGCGTGGTCATCCGCTGGGACAACGGCTCCTGGAGCTTCGAGCGCCACTTCCAGCCCATGGAACTCCGGGGCTGAGGTGCGGGTCCGGCCGACCTTCGCCACGCTCGCCTCGGGCGTGAAGCTCCACTACCGCGTGCAGGGCAGGCCCGGAGGCCCCTGGCTGGTGCTGCTCAACGGCCTGCTCTCGGACACCAGCATGTGGACCGGTGTGCTGTCCGGGCTGGTGGACCGGTTCCGGGTGCTCACCTTCGACAGCCGCGGCCAGGGCCGGTCCGACGCCCCCCTGGAGGGGCCCTACTCCACGGCGCTGCTGGCCGCCGATGCCTGGGAGCTGTTCCAGATCCTGGGCATCTCGCGGCCCTGGCTGGTGGGCCTCTCCAACGGCAGTGCCATGAGCCTGGAGCTGCTCAGCACCCACCCCGGGGCCTTCGCCGGGGCCGTGCTGACCAGCGCCATGCCCCGCTTCGACTTCGCCATGAGCCTCAAGGCCGAGCACTGGGCCCGCTGTCTGGAGCTCGGGGGACCGCTCCTGCAGTTCGACGCGGTGGCGCCCTACCTCTGGGGCGACCGCTTCCTGGAGGCCCGCCACGGCGTGCTCCGGGCCTACCACCAGACCCGGGCGGATGCAGGGCGGGAAGCGCAGCCGGGCGGCGTCGGGTCGACCAGCGGCGGCTACCACGGGCTCCTGCACCAGATCCGGGGCACCCTGGGCTGGGATCTCCGGGACCGGCTCAGCCGCATCAAGGGGCCGGTCCTGCTGCTCTGCGGTGCCGAGGACCTGCTGACGCCACCCTGGAAGTGCCTGGAGACGGCCCAGGGCATCCCCGGCAGCCGCTTCGAGGTGGTCCCGGGCATTGGCCACGCCTATCCGGTGGAAGACCCCAAGGGTTTCATGGCCAGGGTGCGGGATTTTACCGATGCGGCGGGACCCGGGTTGGCTGAACCGCAAAACTGACCTATCCTGTCTGAATCCCCGAGCCACTTCCGACTCACTGACCCTCCCTAGGTGACCTATGGCCACCCCAACCCAGCCACCGGCCGCCTTGAGCCTCCAGGAGCTCAAGGAGCTCTCCATCGGCAAGCTCGCGGAGCTGTCGAAGGGGCTGGCCATCGAGAACCCGCTCTCCATGCGGAAGCAGGAGCTGGTGTTCCGGGTGCTGCAGGCCCAGGCCGAGCGGGAAGGGCAGTTCTTCTCCGAGGGCGTGCTGGAGGTGCTGCCCGAGGGCTTCGGCTTCCTACGCAGCCCCGACCAGAACTACCTGGCGGGTCCCGAGGACATCTACATCTCGCCCAGCCAGATCCGCAAGTTCAACCTGCGCACCGGCGACACCCTCTCGGGCATGATCCGCGCGCCCAAGGAGGGCGAGAAGTTCTTCGCCATGCTGCGGGTGGACGCCGTCAACTTCGATCCCCCGGCCATGGCCAAGGAGCGGGTGCACTTCGACGACCTGGTGCCGCTCTACCCCAAGCACCACCTGCGCATGGAGCGGGATGTCCAGGAACTGAGCACCCGGGTCATGGACCTGATGACGCCCCTGGGCAAGGGCCAGCGCGCCCTCATCGTGGCCCCGCCACGCACGGGCAAGACCGTGCTGCTGCAGAACATCGCCAACTCCATCACCGCCAACCACCCCGAGGTCTTCCTCATCGTGCTGCTCATCGACGAGCGGCCCGAGGAAGTCACGGACATGGAGCGCAGCGTCAAGGGCGAGGTGGTCTCCAGCACCTTCGACGAGCCCGCCACCCGCCACGTCCAGGTGGCCGAGATGGTCATCGAGAAGGCCAAGCGGCTGGTGGAGCACAAGAAGGATGTGGTCATCCTGCTGGACTCCATCACGCGCCTGGGCCGGGCCTACAACACCGTGGTGCCCCCCAGCGGCAAGGTCCTCTCCGGCGGCGTGGACAGCAACGCCCTGCAGCGGCCCAAGCGGTTCTTCGGCGCCGCCCGCAACATCGAGGCCGGCGGCAGCCTGACCATCGTCGCCACGGCCCTCATCGAGACCGGCAGCCGCATGGACGACGTGATCTTCGAGGAGTTCAAGGGCACCGGCAACAGCGAGATCGTGCTGGACCGCAAGCTCAGCGACAAGCGCATCTTCCCCGCCATGGACATCCAGAAGTCCGGCACCCGCAAGGAAGACCTGCTCATCGAGCCCGCCAAGCTGGCCAAGATCTGGGTGCTGCGCAAGATCCTCAGCGCCAGCGGCCCCAGCGAGAGCATGGAACTGCTCGTGGACCGCCTCGGGAAGACCAAGACCAACGATGAGTTTTTGGCGAATCTGCAGGAGCCGCCGGCGAGGCGCTGAAGCGCCGCGCGGAATTCGGCTGCGCCGAATTCCGATATCGAAACGCTGCGCGTTTCTGAAGTGCTTGGGGCTGGTTTGGGCGGCGTCAGCCGCCCTATCTCCGAAAATGGCCGCGGGCCATTTTCGGAGCAGCGGCTAAACTGTTGGGTCCTCTGAAAGCCCACCCGTGACCTTTTTCTCCACGCCCTTCCAGATCCGCGATGTCTCGGTGCCCAACCGCCTTGTCATGGCGCCGCTGCATGAGATCACGGACCAGCCCTTCCGGAAGTTCATCCGCGAGGTGGGCGGGGTGGGGCTGGTGGTGTCGGAGATGATCAGCAGCGAGGCCCTGGTGCGCCACGCGGTGAAGGCCGAGAAGATGATGGCCGCCACCGGCGAGCGGCCGCTGTCCATGCAGGTCTCCGGAGGGCGCCCCGAGGCGCTGGCGGAGAGCGCGCGGCTCTGCGAGGCGGCGGGGGCGGACCTGGTTGACCTAAACATGGGCTGCCCGGCGAGCAACGTTACCAGGGGCGGCGCGGGCTCGGCGCTGCTGCGGGACCTGCGCCTGGCGGAGCGCTGCGTCACGGGCATGGTGAAGGCCGTCAAGATTCCCGTGACGGTGAAGATGCGCGCCGGCTGGGACGCGTCGCAGAAGGACCGGGGCGAGTTCCTGGACTTCCTGAAGATGTTCGAGGCGGCGGGCGTGCAGGCCCTGGCCATCCACCCCCGCACCCGGGTCCAGCAGTACGAGGGCCACGCGGACTGGAGCATCATCGCCCGGGCCGTGGCGGCGGGCGTGCCCTATCCGATCATCGGCAACGGGGACGTGAACACCCGGGAGGACGCCTTCCGGATGGTCGAGGAGACGGGCTGCGCGGCGGTGATGATCGGCCGGGGCGCGCTGACCAATCCCTACCTGTTCCGGCAGATCCTGGAGCCGGAGCTGGAGGTCACCACGGCCATGCGCATCGACGCCACCCTGCGCCTGTTCCAGATCCTCCTGGACCTGCTGGAGCCCCGCGAGGCCCTGCACAAGATCAAGAAGATCGGCGCCTGGTTCACCAAGGGCGTTCCCGGCGGCCACGGCTTCCGCCAGAACCTCCACGCCGCCAGCGACCCCGTCGCCCTCATGGAAGCCATCGACGCCCTGAGGCACCAGAGCGTGGCGTGACTCAGGTCGGTCCCAGGGCGGTGGCGTCTTCGAGGGTGAAGGTG
>Ga0007882_10000163_pt1 | contig 38102 bp, 29 predicted proteins | sample CryBogCBH12Aug01_FD_71195 | JGI IMG/M metagenome (GOLD analysis project Ga0007882, IMG submission 71195) | Freshwater microbial communities from Crystal Bog, Wisconsin, USA - CBH12Aug09.1 | ecosystem: Environmental > Aquatic > Freshwater > Lake | place: Crystal Bog, Wisconsin, USA | collected... | reverse complement strand
AGTCGATCTTTTTTAAGAAAGAAACAGTACTCGCAGTCAAGATTGCACCGAGCACCTGTCGGCTTGACCATGATATGAAACGATCCCGGAAGCTGGTTCATCTCTTCGATAATTCTTGATTGAGGGCTTTTGGGGTTCCAGATTCAGTTTTTCTGCAGTTTCCTGCGCAACGTATGCCAGAAAAAGCGGAAAAAACCGTGCCATTTAACTTCTATAACTCCTGTTGAACGTGCATATTCCTTCCAATGAGTCAACAGTATTTTTAACCTTTCGGGCTCAGTCCCTGCAAGATCGTTTGTTTCGCCTGGATCTTTTTTAAGATTATAAAGTTGCCATTTAGGAGGCATAAATATCTGCCGAATTGAAACCGCCTTCCAATCCCCCTGACGAATTGCCCGCCGGCCAAACAATTCCCATCCGGCGACATGATCTTTTGAGTGAATAGTATCCACCTTTTCCTGTAAATAGTTCAGCCAGGAATGACCTTGAGGTTCAGCAATGGTTCGCTCCTTGTATGTTGTCCCGGGATGACTTACTTGAGCAAGTTCAAGAATGGTTGGTGTAATGTCCATTACATTTGCAAAAGAGTGGCTTATGCCTGATTGGCGTTTAAATCCAGGGTAGTGAATAAATGCAGGGGTTCTAATGCCGCCTTCAGAGGTGTATGCTTTGTATAAGCGACCGGGTGACGTCGCTGCCTGAGCCCAGCGAGGTCCGTACCAGACATAAGAATTTGCTCGTCCAATGTTTTCTGTGCTATTGTCATAGTTATTCGCTGCAATAGCCTTGGAGACCTCTTTGCCAAATACAGGGACAGCTTCGATCATGTTTCCTTCTGCGCCGTTATCCGACAAGAATAATACTACAGTATTGTCGAGTTGTCCTTTCTCTTTAAGCCATGTAATTACTCGGCCGATATTCCAGTCCATACGTTCCACCATTGCAGCATACACCTCCATCTTTCGGGCGGAAATGGCGCGTTCCTGCTCATTCAGTTTATTCCACTCCGCTGTTATTGCAATAACAGGATGTGGCTGAACATCGTGTGCGACCAGATCCAGTTCTTTTAATCGTGCAAGTCGAGCCTGTCGGAGGGCTTCCGGACCATCATCGTATTTCCCCTTATAGGTATCTACGATTTCCTTTGGTGCCTGTAGTGGCCAATGTGGAGCAGAATATGGCAGATAAGCAAAAAATGGTCGATCCTGATCGTTTGAATGTTCAGTTTCAAGAAACTCAACTAAGCGATCAGTGAAATAGTCAGAAGAATAAAAGTTATCCGGCAAGTCATTGATATAGTGGTCGTCCTCTACATAAAAGCTTTCGGCAGTTCCAAAAAGACTTTTTTTTCTTTCAGGTGTGAGATGTGGTTCGTAATTATAGTGGTTTGCAGCACCTGGTAAAAGTGCGAAGGATTTTTCAAACCCTTTCTGAGCCGGCAACGTATCAGGGGTCAAGCCTAAATGCCATTTACCTGACATCACGGTGAAGTATCCTGCATCTCGCAATAATTCTGAAATTGTCACTACACGCTCATTTAAATGACCTTCATGACCAGGCTTGCCTTGATATGCAGGAACCCTGTCAATAAACTCAGCCATTTGACCAAGTCCTGCAACGTGGTGGTCTGTTCCAGTCAGTAACATGGAGCGAGTTGGCGAACAGGCTGATGCCGTATGGAAATCAGTAAAACGTAACCCGCCTTTTGCAAGTGCATCTAAGTTCGGGGTCTTAATTTCCCCTCCAAACGCACCTATATCTGAAAAACCAAGATCATCGGCAACGATAATCAGAAAATTTGGACGTGACGTTGTGTTACTCATTGTGATTCAAATTTTAGCTGATTTTCCGTTCACCTTATTAACTAATGTTCTTATCAGTGACAGGCCGGATGATGGAGATGGGAGCGAAGGCCGTGGGGTCACAATTGGAAAGAACGAGTTTACTTCGTCAAACAAACTGAAAAATTCGATAAGCTTAAGGCTGTTGCCATTGATTTTAATCAACCCGGCAATTTTGGCTCGAGCAAAGTTTGTTTGTTTCAATAAGAGAGCTCTCAGCGTAGCTTGAGTCAGCCTGACTGAGAGATCCGGTTTATGAGATTTATAGCCGGACAAATGGTTGATTGTTGCCCGCTCAAGCGTCAGAAGGTGTTCCTTTTGTATATCGGTGAAGTACCAGTTGATAGTGATTCGTTTTCCTGCAGCTCTTTGGCTGTTAAGCCTTATTGCTAAAGCATCAAAAAGATTATTGGCATCAAGGGCTTGCGTTAGATCGAAAGAAATCAAGCTTCCCTGATTTTCACGAAGTCCATGACGTAACTCCTGAGCCCCTTGCAAATATGCATTACGCCAGGTTGCTGATTCGGCTTGATACCCTAATTGCTCAAAGGCTGCAGCAAGTAACACTACTCCTTCGGTATTATCAGGTTCAGCCTGTACCAATTTCCCAAGAACTTCAGCAACCCAGCGATATTCACCACGGTCGTAGTCAATTGCTGCTCGACTTAATATCGCAGCACTTCCACCGGCATACTCCAGCCATTTGTGTGCAGATGCAGAAGGAGGTAAAGGATCAAGGTTGATTGGATTACCATCATACCATCCAAGATATCGCTGGTAGACAGCTTTAACATTATGTTTGACGTTTCCGTATAACCCCCTGACAGACCAATCCTGCTCAAGTTCATCAGGGAGGGTGATGTATTCGGCTATTTCAGGTCCGGTATACCCTTGATTGGCAAGTTTAAGTGTTTGATCGTGCAGATGTTTGTAGATATCACGCTGCTTGCCCAGATAGTCGATTACATTCCCATTACCCCATATCGGCCAGTGGTGTTGAGAAAACACCAGCTCAGCCTGACGTCCGAAGCGCTCAATCGCTATATTCAGATATTCAGACCATGCCTTGGCATCACGAACCTTGGCACCTCGCAGCGGCAATAGATTATGTTGTGTATGTGTAGCATTTTCTGCTGCATTAAATGCCTTCCATTGAGGGAGGTAGAGGTGGAGTTCAGCAGGAGCTTCTGTTTCCGGTGTCAATTGAAACACTACATCAACCCCATCATAAGAGTGCGTTTCAAAATCCTGACTGATCAGTTGAGTAGGTGCGATCAGGCTGATTGTTCCGCCAATGGATGCTTTACCCAAGCCTGCATCAAGAGTACCTCGTGGTCCAACAGGTAATTGTTGACCAAACTGATACAGAGAACGGCGCGCCATTGCAGGGCCTGCCAGAACATTCTCACTGACCGTTTCTTCGATAAAACCTGCCGGAGCCACAATGCTTATTGAACCGTTCTTTACCTCCTCTTCGCTGATTAATCCGCGTACACCACCGAAATGGTCGGCATGACTGTGGGTATAGATAATGGTGTTAATGGGTTTGTACGGTCTGTGCTGATAGAACAGTTTCAGCGCGGCCTTTGCAGATTCAACTGTTGTCAAAGTATCGATAATTATCAGCCCGGTATCGCCTTCAATAATCGTAATATTGGCAATATCAAAACCTCGGACCTGATATATACGATCCACTACCTTAAAAAGACCATTGATTCGGTTGAGTCTCGCCTGGCGCCATAGGCCAGGATGGACAGAATCAGGTACGTTTTGCTCTTCCAGAAAATCATATGGAGCCAATTCCCACACCATACTGCCGTCATCTTTACGGATAACTCCATTCTCCAATGTCCCAATAAAACCTCGCGAGGCATTTTCATAATCCTGATTATCAGAAAAGGGCAATTGTGACAGGCATTTATGATTTGCACCTACGGTAGTCTCCGAAGCTGGATTTGCCTGGCGATTGGTGTTTTGACCACTTGAAGCAATAGTATTCGAGAGCTCTGATAAGTTTGGCTTGCTCATTATTTTATCCTTGTCAGTAGAAACATTTTGAAGAATAAATAGAGTGACATTTGAGGCGAATCAAAATAAGCTGCCCCATGTATGATTTGTCAAATAAAAAGAAATTGGAAAAAACGGGTGAATAATTTCAATCATAACAACCACGCTAAATGAAATAGCATGAAGTCGATGCTAATTGACAATAAAGGTCAATCTTTTAAAGGTTTGCAAATTACTCCCATAAAAATACCTCTAATACGGTATGTTATCAGTGGCATTTGCAGTCTAAAAAAGTCAATGTGCGTTATTGTTTTTATTGAATTAAATAAATGTCGGATGTCGGCATACTTTAACTAACCTATTTATGGTATATAATATCCCGTCTAAATGGGATATGAAAGGTTTAATTTATTGTTGAGTATTTTAACAGGTATACATCCTGAAACCCCCTTTTTTTCTGATTGTTTTATCAGTATTCCTTCAAGCTTTGATTGGGATCAGGATTTACCGTATTTATGGTATTTTTATGGTATAAGGTTGTTTCTATTGAAATTATTCTCATTTATTAAACAAAGGCGAAAAGTAATTAAGGGCCTGAAGAATGATCAATCCGGCACAGTTATAATTATGGCGTCTGTATTTATGTGTCATTTAAACTAAAAATAAGGAACACCGATGAGTAAACTTCCAGACGATTTGTTAAGTCTTCTTAATGATATTGAGAGTGCCAAGGTCGTTGGTACAATTGATGACGATGGTATTCCACATCTTGTGGTCAAGGGGTCATTGACAACTCTTGATAATGAAACTATTGTTTTTGTCGAAGGGTTTGAGGGCAGCCTTACTAATGAAAACCTGATAAGCAGTGTCAGACTTAATAAAAAAGTGGCGATTAACATTACAAAAGGCTTAATCAGTTACCAGGTCAAAGGATTTCCGCATAAGTATCTGACTACTGATGCTGTTTTTACACAACTGTTGAACAGGATTCGTGAGCGTAGAGGGCCCGATGCGACTATTGCGGGTGTATGGGGTGTTAACCCTGATGAAATTCGTAATGAATCACCCGGTTATAGAAGTTCGTTAGCCAAGGAAGAAAATGGCATTCGCAAGAATCCTGTAGAGCAGGAAGGATGAAAAAGACGATTCGCGAAAACAAACTACTGCTGCAGTTTATGCTTTTCTCTGTACTTGGTGGTATGGGGATGGGTGTCGCTCAAATGGCTATAACACTCTATGCGGTTGCTCTCGGGGCAACCGCTTCTCAAATAGGGTTGATTGGGGGAGTGCAGGGGATTGGATTGCTTTTAACGGTGTTACCAATCGGCTTTCTGGTTGATTATATCGGGCCCAGGAAAGTGTTTGTTTTTGGTGTACTGGTAAGTGCCTTCATCTATCTTCTTTTCCCATTCGCGCATTCGTCAAACGCATTGTTATGTTTTGTTGCGCTCATCGGCTTTTTTACTTCGTTCAGATTTATTCCCATGACAAGTGCCTTCCTCGAGTTTGTGAGACAGGTTGGCAGTAAAAAAGCAGGCTGGCAGAGAGGATCCCTTTCATTCGGGTTGGTTTTTCTTGGCCCATTGTGCGGGGCATCAATTAGTAAATACTGGGGGTTCAGTATTACCTTTTATGTTGTAAGTGCATCAGTGTTTCTGCTTATTTTCGGTGCTTCTGCTTTTTTCCCGGACAGTAAGCGTTCAGGCGCTGTCACCATTGCCGAGAGCTTCGCTAACGTTAAAGAGTTTTTCAGGGATCGAAATATCCTTGAAGCTTCCAGTGCAGAAGCTTTAGCATTGGCTACATTTTCCTGCTTCAATGCTTTCATTGTAGTTATTGCCATTCGGATTTTTCATTTCACCACGCAACTCTCATCTCTTTTTGTCTCATTTGAAGGTGTAATTTTTATTGCAACACTGTTTACGCTGGGAAGGGTATTGGAGAAACTCGGACAGCGTTATTTCTACTTGACAGCTATTGCTATTGTCATAACGGGGTTGATCCTTATCTCATGCATCTGGCACCCGGCTTTTCTTGTTGCCGGCACACTGCTTATTGGCATCGGACTTGGCATGTTCAATCTTGTTAATGTTACTCGCCTCGCAAATGCAAATGCTGAAAAAGGGAAGACCGCAGCTGTCTTTTCAATGTTTACAATGCTGGGCGCAATTATCGGTCCGGTAATCGGTGGAATAGCCGGTGAACTGTTCGGTACATACGCAGTATTCCTGATTTTCATACCTCTCTATATGGCGTTTGCTTTAAAAATTCACTTTGGTAAATCTACAGACGCTTCAATCGAGGTCTCTGTATCGCCGGTTGAAAATTTTGCTCAGTAGTTATCATCTTCAGGCATGAACTGGTAGAGGACATGCCCAGGCATTGCATTGATATGTAATCTGGCTAAAGCGGCTGTGTGCTGCAATGATCTTAATAAATCCAAACTACTTAAGAGTATAAACATGAGCAATCTGAAAGAGACACTGTATAGAGAACTTGAGTTGAAAGTTGCAACCAGTGTTTATGGTATAAGCTTTGATCCTCATATTTTCCAGCACCTTGATCTTGGCGGAAGATATCAGGAGGAACTTCATTACTGTTTTGAGATGGCCTACGAAACCCATGTCGGTATCAAATTTCCGACGGGTTTCCTTTCACCACATGGTTTGACCTATATCCTTAAATGGGATCGCAGGTCATCATACTCATTCATCTATGAAAACGGGATCTTTTATCTAGCTCATCAGGGAAGTATCATATTTCCCGTAGAATTTCTTGATCGCCCAAAGTACTATACCCAGAAAACATCTGATGGTACAGACATGTCCAACCTGGCAATTTATTGTCATGACGGAGCTTCGGAAAAGGACGGAGCGCTGGTGATCGTGTACAGCAATGAGTGTGCACTTAAAGAAACTGGGCGGGATTGTAAGTTTTGCAACATAAATGCAACGAAGGATGCCTATGGGGAAGATGAAAGTATAGGCTGGAAATATCCCGGACAGATCGGTGAAGCGGTTGCTGCGGCCTACAAAGAAAGAGCGCGTCATCTTACCGTATCAGGAGGGTTTGTGCCTGAAAGGCGTGAAGTCGAGTATTACCTGGATGTCGCCGATGCTATCAAGGAGCATACAGGTCTCGACGATTTCAACGGAACAGCTATCATTGGTTCTCCACACGATCTCAGTATCATTGATAAATACAAAGAGGCGGGCTATCGGACTATTGGTACCAACATCGAGATATGGGATAAAAATATATTTAAGGCAATCTGCCCCGGCAAGGAGTTGCAATGCGGCGGTTGGGAGCATTGGGTGAAGGCATTGGAGTACGAAGTTGATGTTTTTGGCCGGGGAAAGGTGAAATCAAATATCGTTGCCGGTATTGAACCAAAAGATTCCACACTGGAGGGTATCGAATACCTGGCATCAAAGGGTGTTATCGGTTTTGCATCAAGTTGGAATCCAAACCCCGGGTCTGCATTGGAGGGGCATCGTTCACCCGAACCTGCATGGTATTTAGATTTATACAAGAAAAACGTGGCAATCCTTCGGAAATATGGGTTTACCTATGAGCAGATCTACGACTGTTACGCTTTGCCCACAGGAGTAGTTCTTGATATTTATCGGATTGAAGATGAATCGTTACCTGTTTTCAAAAGCAACGTTGCATGATTATAAGGAAATATCAGTACGCCTCGCCATTGTGCTGATATGTATACTTGACGTCAAGGATTATAAATAAACCATCTCATTAAAATTAAACTCCGGAAGGATATAAACATGAACACTCTGAAAGAGGCATTGTACAAAGAAGTGGAATTGAAAATTGCAACCAATGTTGAAGGGATCAGTTTTGATCCTCATATTTTCCAGCATCTGGATCTTGGTGGTCGATATCAGGAGGTTCATCACCTCTGTTTCGAAATGGCCTATGAAACTCATGTGGGTATAAAGTTCCCGGCAGGTTTCCGTTCTCCGAATGGTTTGACATTTGGTCTCAGATGGGATCGCAGATCGCCATACTCCCTGATCTATGACAAAGGGACTTATTATCTGGCCCATCATGGAAAAGTAATCTTTCCTATTGAGTTCCTTGAACGTCCTAACTATTATGGGCTGAAAACTTCTGATGGTGCAAGTATGAATGTAATAGCAGGCTATGCTCAGGAAGGTGCTCTTGCGATTGCGTACAGTAATGAGTGCGCGCTTAAAGAAAAAGATCATGACTGTAAATTCTGCAACATCAATGCTACGAAAGATACCTATGGCGAGGCAGAAGGAGTCGGCTGGAAATATCCAAAGCAGGTTGGGGAAGCGGTTGCAGCTGCTTACAGGGATGGAGCGCGTCATCTTACAATAACAGGCGGGTTCGTTGCTGAAAGACGGGAAGTGGAGTATTACCTGGATGTCGCTGATGCAATAAAGGAACATACCGGGCTTGATGATTTCAACGGAACAGCCTGTGTTGGTGCTCCTCACGATCTCAGTATCATCGATAAATACAAAGAGGCCGGGTATCGTACCATTGCTACGAACATCGAGATATGGGACAGAAATATTTTCAAGGCAATCTGCCCCGGCAAAGAGTTGCAATGCGGTGGCTGGGAGCATTGGGTGAAGGCTCTTGAGTATGAAGTTGAAGTTTTTGGCAGAGGAAGGGTGAGATCGGTAATTGTTGCCGGTATTGAACCTAAAGATTCAACTCTTGAGGGAATTGAATACCTCGCGTCAAAGGGTGTTATTTGCCTTGCGTCAAGCTGGAATCCGAATCCCGGTTCTGCTTTAGAGGGACATCGTTCACCGGAGCCCGCATGGCATATTGATCTTCACCACAAAGCCACTGCTATCTATAGAAAGTACGGCTTTACCTATGAGGAGCTTTATGATTGCACACCGGTACCTACAGGTATATGCCACGATATATATCGGATTGAGGATGAAACGCTGCCTATTTTCAAGGCACAAGTTGCCTGATAAACCAACCAATTTATAGAGGAGATATAACATGGGTGATCTTAAAGAGATATTGTATAGGGAACTTGAGTTGAAAATTTCAATAAATGATGAAGGTATCAGCTTCGATCCTCTGATTTTCAGACATCTTGATCTTGGCGGAAGGTATCAGGAGGAGGTGATCTGTCTTTTCGAGATGGCGTATGAAACCCATGCGGGGATCAAGTTCCCGTCCTGTTTTCGTTCGCCACACGGTTTGATATTCAACCTCAGGTGGGATCGCCGGTCATCATATTCCCTGATCCATGAACAAGGCACCTACTATCTTGCCCATCACGGGGAGAAACTCTTTCCGGTTGACTTTCTTCAGAGGCCGAACTATTACAACCTCAAAACCTCTGACGGTTCGAGCATGTCTACCATCGCGCAATATATTCAGGAGGGTTCGGTTCTGATTTCATACAGTAATGAGTGCGCATTGAAAGAGAAAGGTCAGGACTGCAAGTTCTGCAATATCAATGCAACCAAGGATACCTATGGGGAGTCGGAGGGTATCGGCTGGAAAACTCCGAAGCAGGTTGGTGAGGCGGTTGCCGCTGCGTACAGGGAGTACAGTGGTGGACCCCGTCGGGTTAACCTGACTGGTGGGTTTGTGGCGGAACGGCGGGAAGTTGAGTATTACCTGGATGTGGCGGATGCCATCAGGGAACATACTGGCCTGGAAGATTTCAATGGCACTGCAGCCATCGGAGCTCCTCTCGACCTTGATGTCATTGAAAAGTACAAAGAGGCCGGTTATCGCACCATTGCCAGCAATATTGAGATCTGGGACAGAAACATTTTCAAGGCCATCTGCCCGGGAAAGGATCAGCAGTGTGGGGGCTGGGATCATTGGCTGAAGGTCTTGGAGCATGAAGTCGATGTTTTTGGTCATGGTCGGGTGCGTTCAAACATTGTTGCTGGTATTGAACCAAAGGATTCAACATTGGAGGGCATCGAATACCTCGCATCAAAGGGTGTTATTGGTCTTGCTACAGTCTGGAATCCGAATCCCGGATCAGCACTGGAAGGTCATCGTGCACCTGAACCATCCTGGTATTTTGATCTTTTCAGGAAAATATCAGCTATCCACAGAAAGTATGGGTTTACCTACGAGCAACTCTATGACTGCTCCGGAGGAACAGGCATCCTCAGTGATATCTACCGGATTGAGGATGAAACGCTCCCTGTTTTCAATGCCAAAGTTGCGTGAAAATCGTCAGTATTCACGATAAGCTTTCCAATGGACGTAACGTTTGCAAAACAAATGGCGTGTATTGACGTTTGAGTGTTGTTTTGAAAAAAACCATGAATGTAATCTTTCGACAATTTCTAATTCTGCAAGGAGATAACTATGAGTAATCTTAAAGATACCCTGTACGGAGAGCTTGAATTGAAAATCGCAACAAGTGTTGAGGGTATCAGCTTCAATCCTCAGATTTTCAAACATCTGGATCTCGGTGGCAAATATCAGGAGGAAATTCATTCGGGTTTCGAAATGGCCTATGAAACTCATGTAGGAGTTAAGTTTCCGACTGGTTTCAGGTCTCCCCATGGTTTGGTATATGTCCTCAGGTGGGATCGCAGGTCACCATATTCCCTTATTCATGAAGATGGAATCTACTATCTTGCTCATCACGGCAGTATAATATTCCCCGTTGAATTTCTTGAACGCCCGAATTATTATTGGCTGAAAACCTCTGATGGGACAAACATGTCCAATATCGTACGCTATGGTCAGTATGGAGCGTTGACAGTTTGTTACAGTAACGAGTGTGCATTAAAAGAAAAAGATCATGATTGTAAATTCTGCAATATCAATGCCACGAAGGATACTTATGCTGAGGCGGAAGGTTTAGGATGGAAAAATCCGAGACAGGTTGGCGAGACAGTTGCTGAGGCTTACCGCGAAGGGGCTCGTCACCTTACGATAACAGGAGGATTTGTTGCCGAACGCCGTGAAGTGGAGTACTACCTTGATGTAGCTGATTCTATCAGGGAACATACTGGACTTGATGATTTCAATGGCACCGCCTGTGTTGGTGCACCTCATGATCTGAGCATAATCGACAAATACAAAGAGGCTGGCTATCGTACCATTGCCACGAACATCGAGATCTGGGACAGAAATATTTTCAAGGCAATTTGCCCAGGTAAGGAGTTGCAGTGTGGCGGATGGGAGCATTGGGTTAAAGCGTTGGAGTATGAGGTTGAGGTGTTCGGCAGAGGAAAAGTGCGCTCAAACATCGTGGCCGGTATTGAACCAAAAGATTCAACTCTTGAAGGAATTGAATACCTCGCATCAAAGGGTGTTATCTGTTTTGCGTCAGGCTGGTGTCCGAACCCAGGATCTGCTTTAGAGGGCCATAGATCACCTGAACCGGCTTGGCATTATGATCTCTATAAAAAAATTGCAACAATCCATAGAAAGTATGGTTTTACTTATGAGGAACTCTATGATTGTTACGCAGCGCCAATAAGTATAGTTCATGATATTTATCGTATTGAGGATCAAATATTGGAGGTTTTAGAAAGCGAGGTCGCTTAAAAACAGCAAATATCTTTCGCAGATAATTTAGCGATACTATAACAGAAATGGTCATAGATACTTGTTTATCTATGACCATTTCTGTTATAGCCTATTTATGGTATGAAATATGCCTTTTATGTGGGATTTGCAAATTGCCGTTTATTGCTGATTTTATTAAAGAAATGGATTTAAGCTTTTTTATTGAGAGCATGTACTGTTGTTAATAAATTGTGACTATTAATTTATTAAGATGATTGTAATGTTAAGTTTTTATCGTTGTTGTTTCTTTAAAGAATATTTTGACGCAAAATTTATCGTTTCCATCTAGGCCTTGATAATATATAAAAGGTTATAAAGAGTCGATTTTTATTGTCAAAGAATCGGCTTTTTTGTTTTCTATAATATTTCAATTAAAAAATTGATCATTTCTTTAATTATTGACCGACTGAAATAATGGGCTATCCTACGGTTTTTCCAACAGGGGTTACACTCTATCTTCCCGATCGTGCCTGGAGCGGATATACGCTCCTTCAAGCAGCTGAGGTCGGAGCACTTCTTATTGACCCTCTGGGACGTGAAGTACAATTGTGGAAAGGTCTGCAGGGCTTTCCAAATAAACTTCTTCCCGGTGGCCAGGTTTTTGGCAGCAGGGGACAACGTGCACCGCAGGTTGCCGTACAGGATCAAATCGATCTTGTTCAGGTGGACTGGGATGGTGCTGTTGTGTGGAAGTTCGACCACCTTGAGGAGGTGAGTGATCCTGGGCAGCCACGCCGTTGGGTCGCTCGTCAGCACCACGATTTTCAGCGTGAGGGAAATCCCGTTGGTTACTATGTGCCTGGTCAGGATCCCTTAGTTGAAAGCGGGAAGACGCTGATACTCGTTCATCAAGATGTTTCCAATCGAGCAATTTCAGATAAACAGCTTCTTGACGATCGAATTATTGAGGTTGACTGGAATGGAGATATTGTCTGGAGCTGGAGTCCAAACGAACACTTCGAAGAACTTGGATTTGATGAGGCTGCGAAGAGTGTGCTTCGGCATGATCCGAATATACGCCCTGCGGGAGAAGGAATTGGTGATTGGCTTCATATAAACTCAGTTTCCTGGGTCGGGCCAAACAAATGGTACGATGATGGTGATGAGCGGTTCCACCCTGATAACATCATATGGGATGCCCGCGAAGCAAATATTATCGCCATTACCTCTCGCAGTACCGGGAAAATTGTTTGGAAAATCGGACCGCGTTACGATGGCAGTGAGGCCGAGATCCAACTTGGGTGGATAATCGGTCAACACCATGCCCACATTATTCCCAAGGAGCTTCCAGGTGCTGGAAACCTTCTTGTATTTGATAATGGCGGTTGGGCGGGATACGGGCAGCCTAATCCGGGATCGCCGTCAGGAAAGCTAAATGCCCTTCGCGACTATTCGCGGGTACTCGAAATTGATCCGATTACTCTAAGGATCGTATGGCAATATACCCCCAAAGAAGCAGGTTTTGTACAACCTCTTGATGCCTCAAGGTTTTACAGCCCATTTATTTCAAGTGCTCAACGGCTGCCTAATGGCAATACCTTGATCACAGAAGGATCGGATGGACGAGTGATCGAGGTAACTGATGATCATCAATTGGTATGGGAATATATAAGCCCTTATTGGGGAAGCGGTCATCTCAGCCTCAATCTGGTCTACCGAGCCTATCGTTATCCCTATAGCTGGGTTCCTCAACTTCCCAAGCCTGTAGAGACTCCGATTATACCACTTGACAAAACAACTTTCCGGGTTCCCGGAGCGTCTCCAATTGGACGCGATAGGGTTACTGAAGTTGCGGGGGTTCAATCCATTCGTGAAGACAACGATTTTTGTCTAATTACTGAACCTCGAAATTCTTGATAATGAATTCACGCGGAGTGCTATTTCAATGGGAATGTAATAATACGTCGCGCCTGTATTTGATTAACTCTTTTATGGTATATAATATCCCGTTTACATGGGATTTGTAAATCTCTTCTTATTGCCGATTTTGGTTAAGGCGTGAATATTAATTACAAAATTTGTTATAAACATGATTACAGTCTCAAATATATCCTGTTGTTGTCGAATACAGGGATATTATGATGAAGAGTCTTAGTCTCAATGTAGTCTTGATAACAAGTTTATAATGAAGCCGATTCTTATCCCCAGGAGAGTTGGCTTTTTTCTTTCTTTTGATTCCGAAGTACCCGATTAGTAACCAGGTAATCTCAATGAATTTTAATTCATCCAGGATAAAATTATGAGCAATCTTAAAGAAACATTGTACAAAGAGCTGGAGTTGAAAATTATTACCGGTGTTGAAGGTATTAACTTTGACCCCCGTATTTTTCAACATCTTGATCTTGGTGGCAGATATCAGGAGGATATTCATATCTGTATGGAGTTTGCCCATGAAACCCATGTTGGTATCAAGTTTCCAGTCGGTTTCCTTTCTCCAAATGGTTTGATTTATTACCTCAAGTGGGATCGCAGATCATCATACTCATTCATTTATGAACAAGGGAGTTACTACCTGGCTCATCACGGGGAAGTGATTTTCCCTGTGGAATTCCTGGAGCGCCCGAATTATTACGGTCTGAAAACTTCTGACGGTACAAACATGTCTTCAATCGCGAGCTACATCCAGGACGGAGCTCTCGTGGTTGCATATAGTAATGAGTGTGCACTGAAGGAAAAAGATCATGACTGTAAGTTCTGCAACATCAATGCAACGAAAGAGACCTATGGTGAGGTGGAAGGGATCGGCTGGAAATATCCGAAACAGGTTGGAGAAACAGTTGCGGCAGCTTACAGGGATGGAGCGCGGCACCTTACTATAACAGGCGGGTTTGTAGCTGAACGGCGTGAAGTTGAGTATTACCTGGATGTTGCCGATGCAATCAAGGAACACACGGGTCTGGAGGATTTCAATGGTACCGCATGTGTCGGTGCTCCTCATGATCTCAGTATCATCGATAAGTACAAAGAGGCCGGTTATCGAACCATTGCTACAAATATCGAAATCTGGGACAGAAATATTTTCAAGGCCATCTGCCCCGGCAAGGAACTGCAATGCGGAGGTTGGGAGCATTGGGTGAAGGCGTTGGAGTATGAAGTGGAGGTTTTCGGCAGAGGAAAGGTGCGTTCGAATATCGTGGCAGGTATTGAACCAAAGGATTCAACACTTGAGGGAATTGAATACCTCGCATCCAAGGGTGTTATCTGTTTTGCAACAAGCTGGAATCCGAACCCCGGATCAGCTTTGGAGGAACATCGTTCACCTGAACCTGCCTGGCATTTTGATCTCTACAAGAAAATTGCCGCAATACATAGAAAGTATGGCTTTACTTATGAGGAACTCTATGACTGCAATGCTGCCCCAATAGGTGTAGTCAATGATATTTACCGGATCGAGGATGAATTATTGCCGGTTTTCGAAGGGCAGTTTGCATGATCAAGCAGAAGCAGTGTTTATAACCAGGTATTACATAATATGAGTAACATCAAAGAAAAACTGTACAGGGAACTTGAAGTAAAGGCTATTGCTTGCATCGATGGCGTCAGCTTCGATCCGCACATATTCCAGCACCTTGATCTTGGTGGCAGATACCAAGAAGAGGTGCACTCACTTTTCGAACTTGACCATGAATCTCATGTCGGGTTTAAGTTTCCTGCCGGATTCTATTCACCCAGTGGCTTGTTTTATCCTCTCAAGTGGGATCGCAGGTCAAGGTATTCCATCATCTTCGATCAGGACACCTATTATCTTGCCAACGGGCAAGAGGTCATTTTTCCGATCAAATTTCCAGGCCGTCCGAAATACTACGGACTGAAGACCTCCGACGGGACGAAAATGAACACCTTGGCGCTGTATAACCAGGATGGGAAACTCCATGTGGTGTACAGCAATTCGTGCGCCTTCAATGAAAAGGGGCACGATTGCAAATTCTGCAACATCAATGCGACCAATAATACGTATGGCGAGGTTGAGGGCATTGGCTGGACATATCCTCACCAGATCGGCGAAACAGTTGCGGCTGCATTCAGAGAGGATGGTGCACGCCATCTCAGCCTTACCGGGGGGTATGTACCCGAAAGGCGCGAAGTAGATTATTATCTCGACGTGGCTGATTCCATCAGGGAGCATACCGGTCTCGACAATTTCAATGGTACTGCTGTCATTGGTGCCCCCAATGATCTCGACATTATTGAGAGGTACAAAGAGGCAGGTTTCCGTACCATAGCAACCAATATCGAATTTTGGGATAAAAATTTCTTTAAAGCTCTATGCCCAGGAAAGTATCTCGAATCCGGTGGCTGGGAGCATTGGGTGAAGACACTGGAGCATGAAGTACAGGTGTTCGGTAAAGGGAAGGTGAGGTCTAACATTGTGGCCGGTATTGAACCGAAAGACACAACGCTTGAGGGCATTGATTATCTGGCCTCCAAAGGCGTCGTCTGCTTTGCAACGAGCTGGAATCCTAATCCTGGTTCAGCGCTTGAGGGGCATCGCACGCCTGAACCGGCATGGCATCTTGACCTGTATAAGAAAATCGCAGCTATTTTCAGAAAGAGCGGGTTCACTTTTGACGATATCTACGACACGGCATCCTCGTCTGTATCCATCATCCATGACATTTACCGGATCGAGGATGAATTATTGCCAGTTTTCAGTGAACAGGATGTTGCTGTCGAGGCTGTTTGACAACGATGACTATTACGTAAAAAGATCAATTGCATAACATTTATGTCTGAAGTATTACTTATAACCGGCGGGGCAAGCGGTATCGGCGCAGAGGTCGCAAGGCTTGCCTCCCGGAAGGGATACGATATTGCCATCAACTACCGTACAAGGAAGCAAGAGGCTCAACTTCTGGTCGAAGAATTGAGTGAGGCTGGTATTCACGCAATTGCTGTTCAGGCAGATATCTCTATTCCGGAAGATATTGAACGGCTTTACCATGAGGTTGATGAAAAACTTGGCCCGGTTACGGCACTGGTAAACAGTGCAGGTATCGGTACTGTAAACACTCGTGTTGATGAGTCGGAATATGCTCTGCTGAATCAGCTCTTTCAGACCAATGTTCTTGGGCTGATTCTTTCAACAAGAGAAGCTGTGCGGCGTATGTCCACTGCTCATGGTGGAAAGGGCGGTGTTATCATCAATATCTCGTCCATGGCGGCTACTATTGGCGGGCGTCCCGGCGCCAGTCTCTATGCGGCATCAAAAGCAGCCGTCGACGCTTTTACTGTCGGGCTCGCGAAGGAAGTTGCCTCCGAAGGGATTCGGGCGATAGCAGTGCGTCCAGGGTTTACCATTACAGAAATGACGTCCGGATATGTTAAAGATCCTCAAATTCTTGCACAGATTTCATCCACTATTCCGATAGGTCGCCCCGGCCTTGTAGATGAGATTGCTAAACCAATTATATGGTTGCTTTCTGAAGAGGCATCCTTTATTTCAGGTGCTCGGCTGGATATTTCAGGTGGAGGTTTCAAGGTCGGAGGTTTGAGTCTTCCGGCTACACAAAAGGCTTTAACTCACAACTGAAGTCCGGCTAATTCAAATTCGAGTGGCGCTTGCTCTATCGAAAGCGGCCTGCAAGTTATTGCTGAAAATGGATATAGAGTGTGATGAGAGGCTCTGGGATTACCAGGAGCGATAGGGTATTACAACAAGAATCAAGAATAAGGAGAATTTTGATGAGTGAAAAAATAGGTAAGCATATTGCAATCTATGGTAAAGGGGGGATAGGGAAGTCCACTACAACGTCTAATATCAGCGCGGCTCTGGCTGAATCCGGGTACAGAGTGATTCAGATTGGATGTGACCCCAAAAGCGATTCAACGACGATTCTCCGAGGTGGTAACGACTTGCCTACAGTTCTCGACACGCTTCGCGAGCAAAGCAAGGTCAAGATAGAGGATGTGTCAGCTATTGGTTTTGGAGGTGTGCTCTGCATTGAGGCAGGTGGACCAGTTCCTGGTGTTGGTTGCGCCGGAAGGGGGATCAATGCAGCGGTGGAACTGCTTCAGGAACTTCACCTTTTCGAAGAGTACAAGCCTGATTTTGTCCTTTATGATGTGTTGGGAGATGTGGTTTGCGGAGGCTTTGCCGTACCAATCCGTGATGGTATTGCAGACAGGGCTTTTGTGGTTACTTCTTCAGACTTTATGGCAATTTTTGCCGCAAACAATCTGTTCAAGGCAATCAATAAATACGCCCCCTCCGGCGGCGCCCGCCTTGGTGGATTAATAGCCAATAGTATTCAGGCTCCTTATGCCAAGTCGCTGATCGATGATTTTACTGCACATACGGGGACTTCAGTGATAGGGTATGTGCCACGTTCGTTTACAGTTGCACAAAGTGAATTATTCGGGCAGACAGTAATCGAAGCTGCTCCAAAATCAGAGCAAGCTGATGTCTATCGAAATCTTGCCAGATTCATTGACCAAAATGAAGATTCAGTTATTCCACATCCGCTTAATGGTCCCGAATTAAAGAAATGGGCCAGGACGTGGGGGGACAGAATTTTTGAAGTTGAAACGGGAGTGGTACAGAAAATGGAGTCAATTTAAAAAGTAATCAGAACCAGGACGATAATAATGAGTCTTTTGAAAACCAAAGCCTCCCGTACTCGTGAGAAGCGACTTGATACATTGAATGCATGGCAGGGAAATGTATCCTCTGCCGTGACAGAGTTTTCTGATGGGGAACCCGTTAAACGGATTCGTACTTTTTCCCAGAGTACGCAGGATGACCTTCTCTATGCATTGCGCCTTCTGGCTGGTATCAGCGACAGTGTGGCAGTTATTCATGCTCCTCGAGGTTGTGCTGCAGCAGCCCTGTTTCATCAGGTGACCAGTGGCAGTGGTCGCTGGATTGTAACCAATCTTGACGACAGGGACACTATAATGGGAGCTGACCTTAAACTGCGAAAAGCCGTAAAAGAGGTTTATCAACGATATAAACCGAATGTGGTTTTTATCGTTTCCAGCCCGGTTGTCGCCATTAATAATGATGACATTCAGTCGGTAGTTGAGGAGCTTCACGAGGAACTTGAGTTGGATATTGTTCCCATCTATGTGACTGGTTTTGCATCGCATCATGCTGTAACCGGTTATGACACGACGCTTCATGCACTGCTGAAGTATCTTGGAGGAAAACGTGGACAACTGCGATCGAACCAAAGGGTTAATCTCCTGGCAGTTGCCGAACACCCTGATGATCGGCGTGAAGCTGAACGGCTCCTCAATGCTCTTGGGCTGGAGCTGAATATTCTCCCTGACGGAGCTTTGCCTGAAACATTCCGCAAGGCCGCTTCTGCACGGCATTCACTCTCTCTTGATCAGGACACAGAGAACTATCTGGGGATAACTCTTCGAGATGAGTATGGTGTTCCTTATGCCGAAGTTTCACGTCCTATAGGAATTGGTGGTACTGGGCGATGGCTGGAGGAAGCTGGGAACGCACTGGGACTCGAAGAGTCCGTTCAGGTACTCCATAAACAAGAATCTGAAAGGGCTAACAGTGCCTTGAAAAATTTTTCACTTAAAGGGGTACGGGTTTATCTCGGTCTGGCTTCTGCCACTGCGTTCAGTGTCCTGGGTTTTGTGGAGGAGTTTGGAGGGGAGGTTATAGGGCTGACAGTAAGCCGTCTTGATCAACTTCACAAGGAACGGCTCGAGAAGCTTTCCGAGCTTCATCCTGCCCTGCAGATTCATGTTGCTGATGGTCAGCCATTTGAGGAGACCAACATTATCAAGCGGCTGAGCCCGGATCTCTATATTGGCGATTCTATCCACCTTGGTCAGATTGGAAGACTTGGCATTCCTGTAGTCTCTCTGGAAGATGTCCCCGTTCTTGGCTATAACGGTGCGATCAGTCTTGCACGACGTTTTTCAGCTGCATTGCACAACCGCTCATTTGGTGAAGTTCTTGCTCGTACACCGTTACCTTATAAGGATTCATGGTTTAGACGCAGTCCCAACTGGCATATTAAAAAGGAAGTAAAATAGCATGGCTCATCATATTGAAGGATCGCGCAACTCCTGCGCATTGCATGGGGCTCTTCAGGTTGTTGAAGCAATTGAAGGGGGGGTTCCTGTTATTCACAGTAACGCAGGCTGTGGTGCTCAACATTTTTTTGGAGTTAATCGTCTTAATGCCGGAGGAGACAGGTTCGGTGGTCCGCCGGTCTCAAGCAGCAACATCAGTGAAAAACATGTCGTTTTTGGCGGTAGCTCCCGTTTACGTGAACAGCTTAAAAATACCGTTAAGATTGTCGACGGGGATCTCTATGTAATTGTTACCGGTTGCTCCACCGAGATGGTGGGTGATGATATTCCGGCAATGGCAAAAGAGGGACGCGATCAGGATTTTCAGGTTATCTATGCAAATACACCAGGATTTCGCGGTGATGTGCATCAGGGTTATCAGTTGGCCGTCAAAGCATTGATCGAACAATTACCTGATCTGGGCAAGGCCGACAAGGCGCCAGTTGAAGGTCTTGTTAATATATGGGGGATTATTCCACATCAAGACCCTTTTTGGGCAGGAAATCTGGAGGAGATCGGGCGCTTGCTGGAGGGGATTGGTCTGAAAGCTAATATCCTTTTTGGGTATGGTCAGGGCGTTCCCGAGTGGAACCGGGTTCCTGATGCCCTTCTTAATATTGTTGTTTCCGTTTGGGGGGAAGCCCCGGCATTGTTGCTTGAGGAGCGTTATGGAACACCAGTACTTACTGTGGAAGGCTTACCTGTCGGTGCTGCTGCAGGACGTTACCTTCGAAAAATCAGTGAACGTCTGGAACTTGACACGACCGAGACAGAATCATTTATAAACAAGGAAGAAAAGCGGTTGAACACCTATCTGGCCGGCCTGGCAGATACTTATTACCGCGCGGGTTTCCAGCGTGAATTTGCACTGATCGGTGAAAGCTCTCAGGTTGTCGGGATCAGTGATTTTCTGGCGGGAACCCTTGGGCTGATACCCCGAACTCTGATCATAACCGATAACCCACCGGAATATGCCAGAGAAGCGTTGGTCACCAGGCTGACAGGTATAATTGAAGGCGACCGCACAGAGGTGTTTTTCAGTGAAGATCTGGCTGAGATTACTGATCTGGTGCGATCCGGGGGTGCAGAACTGGTGCTTGGGAGCGCCCTTGAGGAGGACGTGGCTGCTGAGTTGGGAGTTCCTTTTCTGCAACTCTCATTTCCGCTATCCGACAGGGTAGTACTGAACCGCAGCTATGCCGGTTATCGAGGTGCCGCTACTCTTCTGGAAGATTTAGGAAGCGCGATACTTTCTGAAAATTATAATACCAAAATCCTCCATTCTCGAGTGCGTCATGGTGGGTTTGACAGCCATAAACAACGCCATGCCGACTCAGTCGTTCATGCAGTATAGAGGTGTGTGTGCCTCCTCATATAAACAATACCATAGAGGATATAACGGTCAATAATTTCATACTCATCCAAAATTTTAATTCAGACAGGGGCTAAACATGAGCAAGCTTAAAGAAACATTGTACAGGGAACTGGAACTGAAAATTATAACTGGTGTAGAAGGTATCAACTTTGATCCACATATTTTTAAACATCTTGATCTTGGCGGACGATATCAGGAGGAGGTTCACTGCCTGTTTGAGGGTGACCATGAAACTCATGTAGGAATCAAGTTTCCTGCCGGTTTCCGTTCTCCACATGGGTTGACATATATCGTGAAGTGGGATCGCCGGTCATCATATTCGTTCATTTTGGAAAAAGGGAACTACTATCTCGCACAACACGGAAAGGTTTTATTTCCTGTTGAATTTCTGGAGCGGCCGAAGTATTACGGACAAAAAACTTCTGATGGCACACCTATGTCCAATCTCGCACTCTATGCGCAGGATGGAGTACTCCTTATTCCCTACAGTAATGAGTGTGCACTTAAAGAGAAAGATCAGGATTGCAAATTCTGCAATATCAATGCAACGAAGGATACCTATGGCGAAGCCGAAGGTATCGGGTGGAAATATCCTAAGCAGATTGGTGAAACGGTAGGTGCTGCATACAGGGATGGAGCTCGACATCTGACGATAACCGGCGGTTTTGTGGCTGAACGGAGAGAGGTGGAATACTATCTGGATGTAGCCGATGCGATCAAGGAGCATACCGGACTTGAAGATTTCAATGGAACGGCATGTGTGGGAGCGCCTCATGATCTGAGTATCATCGACAAGTACAAGGAGGCTGGATATCGTACCATTGCTACAAATATTGAGGTTTGGGACAAAAATATTTTCAAGGCAATCTGCCCCGGCAAGGAGCAGCAGTGCGGTGGTTGGGAGCATTGGGTGAAGGCACTGGAGTATGAAGTGGAGGTTTTCGGCAGAGGAAAGGTGAGGTCCAACATAGTCGCAGGTATTGAACCCAAGGATTCAACACTTGAGGGAATCGAATACCTCGCATCAAAAGGTGTTGTCTGTTTCGCGACAAGCTGGAATCCAAACCCCGGGTCTGCTTTTGAGGGTCACCGTTCGCCGGAACCTGCCTGGCATTTTGATCTCTACAAGAAAATAGCAGCAATCTATAGAAAATATGGATTTACCTATGAGGAGCTCTATGACTGTTATGCAGCCCCAATAACTGTAATCCATGATATTTACCGGATTGAGGAAGAAACGCTGCCTGTGTTCAAGGGTCAGGTAGCTTGATCGGAAAATTTGAAGCTGCTGTAGTAAGACAATAGTTTAGTACAGCAGCTTCAAATTACCCCGCCACTACATTTTCAATGTAAAAGGATCCCCAATCCGACGACCTGTCAGGCCCCAATGACATTGGCTCATCCGAAAAAGAACATTAACATTATGCTTGAACAGCACAATAGAAATTCGCTTCTGCTTGGCTTCGTATTGATCAATCTCTTTACCGGGATCGTTGTCGGAGTCTTTCAAATGGTCATTCCCCTCTATGCCTTGAGTCTCAATGCAAGCAATGCTGAGCTTGGGTTTATCCGAGGAGGGATGGGGCTCGGCATGTTTCTCACTGTTATCCCTGCCGGGTTTCTCGTCGATCATTTCGGTTCGAAGCGCCTTTACCTGGCGGGAAGCATGTTATGCACTCTGGTTATTGTCGGAGTCTGTCTGGCTGTCAGCCCTCCTGCCTTGATCGTTCTGATGAGCATGTACGGATTTTTTCGATCTCTCAGTCTTATTGCAACCAATGCGGCATTCTTCCGAAACCTCGGAGTCATGGGTATGGATAAGGCTGCCTGGATAAACGGGTCGCTGTTGTTCGGAGCGGTGGCCATTGGTCCGCTTCTCGGCGGTTTGCTGACAACATACCTTGATTATCCGAGCATCTTTATGATGGTATTGGCCCTCTATCCGGTTCCAATTCTCCTTGTATTCTTCTGCTATCGGGAAAGCTTGATTTCTCGTGTTACTACCGATGAAAGCCATAAATTTCTGTCACAATTTCAGGAATTCAAGGGACTCTTTCTCGACAAATCAATCCAGTTTACACTTTTTGCCGAGTTGCTCATGGGGGCCTGTTCGGCAACATTTGGTGTCTTGATGATTATTATTATCATCAAGACACTGCACCTGTCACCAACCATGGCTTCGTTTGTTCTCACGTTGAATGGTTGTGCCTCGATCCTCGTTGTTTTCACCGCAGCAGGTTTGGTGAGGCGTTTCTCCTCATCTCGTTTATACCTGACTAGTTTTACCATTGCCTCACTTGGGCTGTTTGGCCTGAGTCTCCCTGCTCATGTGCCGATTATTCTTCTTTCTTCAACGATTCTCGGAATAGGTCTGGGACTGACCCAACTTGTCAACTATGCGAAGATTGGCAGCCTGCAGGGAGAGAAGGGAAAGGTATCGGGTCTGCAGGTGGCCGCAGGCGGGATTGGGTTCACTACCGGCCCTCTTCTTGCTGGCATGTTCAGTCATTACATCGATATCGGGCTGGTTTTCGTGTCCTTTATTCCTCTTTTCATGTTGCTTGGTCTGACGATTATTGTTTCAGAAGGACGGAAGAGGCGTATGGGAGCTGAACCTCAGCTTTCTTTTGACGTTGGTGGTACCATAGAGGATTAGAAACGAGTTATTAAAAAAACCCTGATACTGGCTTAAAGAAATATTGTATCCACATGAAAAACAAAATGGGCAAGCTCAATGAAAAAAAATGAAATTCTGGCTGATGAGAAGGTTGCCGATCTGCGGTCAACTCCTGTTATCGGCGTCGATATTGGTTCGCGCCAAGCCAAGGCAGTATTGGTTCACGGTGATGAAATCCATACGACAATAACGGCAAGTGGTGTCGATTCACAGGAAACTGCCGAGCGACTGATCAAGAAACTCTACAAACAGACGGGAATTGGATATAAAGACATAGCGTATCTGGTGGGTACTGGTTACGGCAGGATTTCGCTTGATTTTGAGGCTTTTCCGTCGGATGTGGTGACTGAAATTTCGTGTCATGCAATGGGCGCACATTTTCTCAATGCCGGCACCCGAACTATCATCGACATCGGCGGGCAGGATTCAAAAGCCATCAAAGTTGATCCGGAAAACGGTCGGGTCGTTGAATTTGTGATGAACGACAAGTGTGCTGCCGGTACTGGTCGCTTTCTGGAAAAGGTTGCGGAACTGCTTGATTATAAACTTGAAGAGCTTGGCGAAAAAGCGCTTCTGGCCGAGAAAAAACTCGAAGTCAGCAGTCAGTGTGTGGTGTTTGCTGAGTCTGAAGTTATTTCGCTCAAGGCAAAAGGTGAGCGACGCGAGGATATTGCCGCAGCAATTCATTTTGCTTCTGCCCGTCGTGTACGTAATCTGGTAAACCGTCTGGGACTTGAGCCTGAGCTCGTTTTTTCGGGTGGTGTTTCGAACAATCCAGGCATGAGGCACGCGTTGGAAGAATTGATCGGCCATCCGATCAAGACTACCAAGCTTGACATGGTTTACGCAGGTGCGCTGGGTGCAGCAGTGTTTGCCCAGCGTTATTATGAAGGTGCGCGTGCCGCATCAGAAAAGGAGGTTGCATGAAACTCTCAGCAGTTATTGATCCAAGACTGGTCGGAGAGATTGACAATAATACCGCGTTAGGCGTCGATATTGGCTCACGCGGAGCTAAGGCGGTCCTGTTGCATGATGGCGAACTGTTTGCTGCTCAGGTGCCGACCGGTGTCAATATGCAGGAAACGGCTGACGAATTGCTTGATGAACTTCTTGAGGATGCTGGTATTGACCGCGACCAAATCCGTTTCATCGTTGGCACGGGTTATGGCCGTATTGCCCTGCAGTTTATCCAGATTCCAAGCGAGATAGTAACCGAAATTTCGTGCCATGCGATGGGCGCACATTACCTGAATGCGGATACGCGTACGATTATTGATATTGGTGGTCAGGATTCCAAGACGATACAGGTCGATCCTGAAACCGGCAAGGTGTCCAAGTTCATCATGAACGATAAGTGTGCGGCGGGCACCGGGCGCTTTCTGGAAAAAGCCGCAAGCCTTCTTGAATACACGATTGCCGAACTTGGTCCAGCCTCTTTACGTGCCGAGTCGCAATCACAGATCAGCAGCCAGTGTGTCGTGTTTGCCGAATCTGAGATCATTTCGCACCGCGCTCGGGGCGAAACCCGCGAAGCTATTGCAGCAGGTCTGCACTTTGCTTCAGCGCGGCGTGTGAAAAATCTGGTGAGCAAAATTCCACTTGAAGCTGATCTTGTGTTTACCGGCGGTGTATCTAATAACGTTGGCATGAAACAAGCGCTCGAAGACCTGATTGGACTCCCGATCAAACCGTTCAAACTCGATCCGGTCTATGCCGGTGCGCTTGGAGCTGCTGTTTATGCCCAGCGCTTTTTTGCCGAGGATCGCCAGATAGACGACGAAACAGAAGGGATTCTCAAAGCAGACCTCACCCAGATTCTTGAACGTACGAAGGAGGCGGAAAAGTCATTTATCGATCGCTCGGATGTGAAGAAAGTCGGGTATCTCTGCACGTACACACCGATCGAGCTGCTTGCAGCCTCGGGTGTAGCTCATACGCGCCTCTTGAAATGTGGGGAACCTGAAGTTGTTTCCCGTGGTGAACTGATTACTAAAAGCGTTTTCTGCGACTTTACCAAGAGTCTGCTGGGACATTTTGCTGAAAAAGATCCGCTGCATGACACTCTTGATCATGTAGTGACATTCTACACCTGTGACTCGATGAAGGCAACTGCAGAGGCCATTGATAACTTTTTTAAACCATCGCTGGGTTATGTAGTGCCGCGTGATGGTGGACGTGAAGCCGGGCGTAAGTTTTTCCGTCAGCAAATTCTCAATTTCCGTACAGATCTTTCCAAGCTTACCGGTAAACTTGTCACCGACGATGAGGTGTCTGAGCAGATTCAGCTCTACAACCAGACGCGTCGTCTGATCAGGGATATCTCAGCGTTGCGAAAGCGCGACAATCCACCGCTTAGCGGTCGCGATTTTCTGGAAATCACCAAGGCCTTTTATAACCTGCAGCCGGAAGAACAGCTGGTGTTGCTGGAAGATGTATACCTGAGACTTACGAACACTCCGGAAAAAGGACCAGCTCCATTACGGCTCATGATGGCAGGCGGTATTGTGGCCGAAGGTGACAGGCGTATCCTGGATATGATTGAAGACGAGATTGACGCACGAATTGTTGTGGAAGATCACTGCGCAGGTCTTGGGGCGTTCTACCACGATACTGATGAACAGATTGACCCATGGCAGGCACTCGCGAATGCTTATCTCGACCAGGCTCCCTGTGCTCGACAGACGCCACTCAGCAAACGGATCGATTTTGCGGCTGAGCTTGCTTCCGAATATCGAGTTCAAGGGGTGATATACAGCTACCTCAAGTTCTGCCCATGCTATGGTATGGCCAAAAACAGCTTTGTGCGCCGCTTCCAGGATATGGATCTTCCGGTGCTGGAGTTGGCAAGTGATTATTCCCAAGGTGATACAGGGCAGATCAAGACCCGCCTGGAAGCCTTTGTAGAAGTGTTAAAAGAAAAACAGGAGATTTGAGATGTCGATTACCATTACAGAAGAAAAAATAACCACGCGGCAGGAACTTGAAAGCCAGATAGAGTATATCGAACAGAGCAAGCGGGATCACAGCTACTCCCCGGCCGTTGTCAAAATTTATGACCTGGCTATGAGTTATGTCGAGGATGCCGAAACCCATGTCAGAAATGGTGGGCGCGCTATTTGGGCAACGGGAATATGGGATGCGCCGCTGATGTATGCCCTGGACATCGTGCCTATATCGTTCACAGAACTGGGTCGGCTTGGTTCATCTGACGCCATGATGCTGGCTGAAGACTATTTTCAGTTTCCCAAAGAGACCTGCTCGATGGTGTCAGCATTGCTGGGGGAGTGGTATCTTCGCCTTAATCACCCGGTAAAAGATATTGTGGTTTTCAACGTTGCCTGTGAACCAATGAATATTGGATGGGATCTGATTGCTGCGGAAGGCTATAATGTCTATCGCATCGAGTCTGTCAATCGACCACGTGATAATGATCCGGAGCGACTTGCAGAGCAGGTGCGGTTTCTAACCGAAGAGCTGGCCGACCTTGCAATCCGCCTTACGGGCAAGCCGTTGGATCCTGCACGACTACAATACGAGATTGAGCGTGTAAACCGCATTATCAGCAAGACCCGGCAGATTATAGAACTGCGCAAAGACAATCCGCTTTATATCAAGAGTCTGGCTACCATGTTCCTGTTGATGGGAGCCGGTCACTATTTTGGAAAACCGGAAGAATTTGAGGCAACCCTCGATCTGCTCATTGATGAACTGAAAGTTGCGGACTATGTGCCATCAGCACGCGGCAAGGTTGTTCAGCTTGCCTGGGTCGGAGGGCGTGGCCAGGAATTCGGCGTTTACAAGACCGTGGACGACTGTGGTGGTGCTATCACTGCCTGGTCCACTCCTAACTCCTGGACACATGAGTGGCCTGAGGCCGAAAATCCTCTGGAAGCGATGGCAAAACAGATTCTGGGGACAACCGGAGGAGCTGTTATCGGCTCACCTGTTCACCGCCTGAAACGAATTGAGGCGCTGATTGAAGAATATGGCGCGAAGGGAATCCTCTTTTACTCGTATGTCGGTTGTTCCTTTGCTGGTGTTCACCAGGAAGTCCAACGAGACCATTTCCACAAACTGGGGATACCTTCGATCGGTTTAGAAGGTAGTTTTCAGGTCGGGCCACCATCAGGGCAGTTACTGACCAGGGTAAGAGCCTTCATTGAAATGCTTTCATAAAATGTTGCATGAAAGCATTTTCTCTGATGGTAACGTATTTATGGTATGCGATATCCCGCTTAAACGGGATTTTAAAATATCTATTTATTGCTGATTATATGAGACAGAAATGGTGTTATAAATTAATCGTTAATAAATAGATATTTAGCTATTGATAATTACTCTGGTTGTTTCTAATTAAAATAGAATTAAAATATACTGTGTTTTGTAAATATTTAGTTTTTCATTTTTTGAAAACATCTATTAATTTTTTGTACCATATTTCCGGTATTTTTTGATGAAAACCTTGTTTTTGATATAAAAATTGAGTTTTCTTAGTCTTGAAAAAATTATAACAATGTCAGTCAATTTAAATAATTAATTATCATGTTTAATATCTCTTGTTGTTGTTGTAGAAATTATTCAGATAGAAAAGTTTTCGTGCCAATGTAATCCTTGATTATATAATTAGGGATATAAACAAGCCGATTCTTACTGTCAAAGAATTGGCTTTTTTTATTTAGAAAATTAAACAAGAATAAAAGGAAAATAGTATGAGTAAAATAAAGTATACGCTCCTTCTGCTCGGAATTCTGTTGATCAGTAATACTGATGTACAAGCTGCCGATCCATCAGTTGCGGCTCCTAAGGTCACCAAGACGGAAACGGATAGTGTGAGTGCCGAATCATCCAAGGATGCTGATGCCATAGCCGCAGAAGACGGTGATCGGGTTGTCACTCAGAAAGAGCTTCAGGGGCTTAATTCAGAAGTTGCAACTCTTCGTGACCAGTTGACCCGACAACTCGACAGGAATATCGCTAATACCCTTCGTTCACTTACGATTGGCGGTACTCTTCAAAACCGCTATACAGCGTTGACATCATCTAATCAGCCGCCTGCTCCGAATGGGTTTACGGTAAATGCGGCGATTCTTTCTTTCAATGGAGCATTGAAGAAAGACTATGATGAGGGTAAAAACTTAACGTATTCGTTGTCGCTTATCAGTTCTGCGCCGACCTATAATGTTCAACCGTACGAGGCTTACTTACAGTACTCTATTTTTCAGTCCCTTGATTTGGAAAAACCAACCTTATACTTCCAATTTGGACAACAGTCTAAGCCATTCGGTCTTGAGCCTCAGGTAGGTGAAGATAAAAAACCGGCAGCAATTTATGCCACATTTGCCGGACCCGGTGGTTTTAATCTTGCAGCAAGGGATATCGGTATCAAATTGCGTGGAGATCTTTTCCCGCATGTTGATACAGGATACAACTATCGTGTGCCATTTATCGATTATGCCGTGGCACTTTTTAATGGTTCCGGTCCAAACGCATCGGATACCAATAAAAGTAAGGATGTTGTAGCCAGGGTAGCCTTCAACGCTCCGGTAGACTATAGCTCTGATTTTCGAGGATTAACTTTTGGAAATTCTGTTTACTCCGGTAAAAAGGACCTTCTCCTCGGTAATGGTACGCTCATTACTGGCGGCACTGGTCAGGCGTCTACAACTCGCTTTGGCCAGGATCTGTCCTATGTAAGTTCTCCTATTGGTTTTACGGCGGAATATGCCGTCGGTAGAGATGAAGCCGCTATTTCCGGAACGGCTGTCGCTAATGCAGTAAAAGCGACAACACAAAGTCGGGGATATACGTTCACACTTTTCTATGAATGGGGAGAACAGTTTTTGACTCAATATCGCAATCAGAATGTGTATGACGATTGGTGGCCAAAAACATATCAGCCGTTTTTACGATTTGATCGTTGGGATCCTAATACAGCAGTGGCAGGAAATGAAACGTCTATTCTCACGTATGGATTTAACTTTTTCTTCGCTCAGACGACCAAACTTCAATTCAACTATAATGTGAGCGTTGGAAAAAAACCAAATCTTCCAAATGTAAATCAGAACACTTTTGTTGCACAATTCCAGTATGGATTTTAATTGATTTAAAAAAAATGAAAGGAGATAATACTATGAAAAAGTGGTTAAAAGTTTTTTTCCCAATTGCAGCGCTGCTCATTATGGCGATAAATGTACAGGGAGCAGAACACCCAAGAGTGATTCGCTTCGCTTATCCCGCAGCTACTAACCCGGGATATGCCGGCAGTCCTTTGGTTAACGTGATTAATGACCAGAATCTGTTTGAAAAAGAGTTTAGTAAGGACGGCATTAAAATTGAGCAATCCTATATAAAAACCGCAGGGCCTGGCACTAATGAGGGTTTTGCTGCGGGGTTGTTTGACTTTGCGGATTATGGAGATTTCGCAATAGTGCTTGGCAAGGCCGGAGGATTGAAAAATAAATTGATTCTCAGTCCTTCGAAAGGTGGTAATGTATACATTCTGGCTCGCTCAGCTTTACATATCAATTCAGTAAAAGACCTTAGAGGAAAAAAGGTCTCCTACTGGAAAGGCACTGTACTTCAGACTCAAGCTCTCAGAGTACTCGAAGCTAATGGCTTGACCGAGAAGGACATCAAGCAGATAAATCTTTCTACCGCGGATGCTCTGGCTGCACTTGCCGCAGGAACTATAGATGCACTCGTTGGCAGTTATGACCGCCCTCTTATTGACCAGGGACTTGCAACATTAGTTTATGATACCAGAAATTTCCCTGTATCGAAGAGATATCGTGAAGGCTTGGTTGTTTCTGAAGATTTCGCCAGAAAGTATCCGGATATTACAAAAAGAGTAGCAAAGGTCTTTATCCAGGCAGCTTATTGGGCATCTCAGGAGAAGAATAAGGAACAACTTGCTCAGTTGCTGGTAAAAACCGGGGCTAAATATAAATATGTCAAAGGAGAATTTGGTGTAGGCAATTTATCTGTAAAAGATCAGTTTGATCCAAGACCTGATCACGAAAACGCCAATGACTATAAGGCCTTGATTGACTTTTCACTGAAGAATAAGTTGATCAGGACAAATATTGATGTTGACAAATGGGTTGATAAGAGTTACGCAGATGCAGCGTTGAAAGAGCTTGGTCTGCAAAATTATTGGGCGAAATAAGGTTTAATCAAAAAAAGAGCGAAGCTTGATGCTTCGCTCTTTTTTAACACAATTGGTCTGATGATACAATCTCTTTTTCAAAGGTTTAACTGGAAGGATGGGCTTCTGGCTTTAATTGTTCCGCTTCTTGTGCTGGTTGTGTGGCAGAGTGCGGTATCGATGCATTTGTTTTCCCCATTGCTGCTGATTCCACCATTAACCCTGGTGAATACCCTTCTTTATCTTGCGAGCTCTGGTGACCTTACAATAAATATTATAGCAAGCCTTAATCGTGTTCTTATTGGATTTCTTATTGGAGCCTCCACAGGTTTTCTGCTTGGACTTTTTATGGGACTCTCTCCATTCGTTGACAGGTTCTTCGGGCCTGTAATAAAAGCATTTAAACAGGTCCCTCAGTTTGCCTTGATGCCCTTGATTATTTTATGGTTCGGGGTAGACGAACTTGCAAAATTTGTTTTTATAGGTATAGGCGCATTTTTCCCAATGGTTTTTAATACCTACCAAGGAGTTTGCGACGTGCCAAAAAAATATTGTGAATTAGCGAGGGTGTTTAATTACAATGGATGTCATTATCTGTCAAAGGTCATACTGCCGAGCGCTATGCCTTCGATTATCACAGGAATTCGATTTAGTCTTGGTTTATCATGGATGCTGGTAGTTGGAGCGGAGATTTTTGGCGCGGACACGGGTCTTGGCTATATGATGGCTTGTTCACGGAATATGTTCCAGATTGATATTGTCATGGCCGGATTGGTTGTAATTGGAGCCATAGGTTTTGGTATTAATTTAGTTTTGCAAATAATCGAAAAGCGAGTATTGCGTTGGCGTATTACATCTGATCAGGGTGCGAAAGGTAACTCATGAATATAAATGAAAAAATAAAAGTACAAGTCATCGGGATAATCTTGCCTTTACTCATCCTGGTTCTTTGGCAATATGTGGTTTCGGCAGGTTATGTTTCATATCATATCCTGCCTTTACCGGGTAAAGTCATCTCGAAATTTATAAGACTGTTTACACAAGAGAAGTTGTTGCTCCATATCGCAGTCAGTTTAAAACGGGTATTTTATGGCTTTTTTATTGGAACAGTATCTGGTTTTCTTTTTGGCCTTCTCATGGGATTATCAAGAACATCGGAAAAGATATTTGGCCCATTTTTCCATACCGTACGGCAAGTGCCATTGATCGGCTGGATCCCGTTGATCGTTATGTGGTTTGGAATGAACGAATTGCCACGGATATTGATCGTTGCCATAGGTGCTTTTTATCCTACAACCATGAATACATTTGCAGGGGTAAGGAGTGTTCCCCGGCAGTACGTAGAACTTGCTTCTGTTTACGGATTTAAAGGAATAAAGCTTATTCGGCGGATTATTTTGCCATCAGCACTTCCTTCCATCGTAACAGGATTTACCCTTAGTCTTGGGATGTCATGGGTTGTGCTGGTTGCAGCAGAACTGCTTATAGAAACCAATGTCGGCATTGGTAAGCTGATTGATGTTGGCCGTGAGACATTTAACATGGAGCTGGTGACTGTCGGGATCATAACTTCCGGATTGCTTGGATTTATTATGACCAAGATAGTAGAGAAACTGGCAAGCGGAACTCAAAAGGGAATGGTCTCTGATCAAAAACAATAAATTATTAATGAATCTATTGCAATGTTAATCAATAAAGGTATTCTTGAAATCAGAAATCTGAGCAAAAGTTTTGTTGTCGACAACAATCCATTGCAGGTTTTAAATAACATTAATTTAACCTTCCCTTCAGGAGCGTTTGTATCCATTATCGGTTCAAGTGGATGCGGAAAGACTACCCTTTTGCGCATAATGTTAGGTCTTGAGACTAATTATGAGGGTGACGCTTTATTGGATGGCGAACGGATAGAGGGGCCTGGTATAAACCGGGGAATTGTTTTTCAGGATCATCGTCTTCTTCCCTGGCTTACTGTTGGAGAGAATGTGGCTTTCGGGCTTGATGGGAAAAATCGGAAGGAGAAAAAGCTCATTGTTGATGAACATCTCAAGCTGGTTGGCCTCAGTGGATTTGAGAGCGCCTATCCTGCCCAGCTCTCAGGTGGCATGGCACAGCGGGTTGCCATTGCCAGAGCCTTGGCGAACAAACCGGAACTGCTTCTTCTGGACGAACCTCTCGGAGCACTTGATGCTCTGACAAGAATGCATATGCAAAAAGAGCTGGAAAGATTATGGATTCTTGAAAAGATCACCATGATCATGGTTACGCATGACGTCGATGAAGCGATATACCTGAGTGATAAAGTGGTTATTATGTCTTCACGTCCGGGTATTGTTAAAAAGATAATTTCTGTACCACTTGCGAGACCGCGTGATAGGGCGGGTTCCGATTTTATGCAGATAAAAGCAGAGATATTGAAAGAGTTCCATCTTGGAACTGAATATCCATTTGCATATGCCATATGATATTCCTATCCCCTATCCCTTAAATAAGCGGGAATACTCTTCTTTAACCGCTCCGGGGAAATCCCGGTAGCTTTATTTCCTGAACCAGTGGAATTAATTGATCAAATACCCCGTAGTCCTGCTGCGGGGATGCGTTGCTGTTATTACTGCCTGATTATTGATAAACCTGTGGACACAAAGGGGTATGCGTAACATATACAGGCTCATTTCTTTTTTTAAACCTTATCGAACAATGGGGGTTGTCTCGCTGTTGCTGACGACCGCCGTTGTAATAATGGATTTAAGTATTCCCCGCCTGATCCAGCAGATTATTGATCATGGTATTCATAAGCATAACCAGCAAGTTGTAATTAATACTGGTCTTATTATGCTTGGTATTACCGTTCTGAGTGTTCTTTTTGCAGTCTGGGCACATTTTCTGTCTGTCAGGGTAGGAGAGAGTATAGCCCGTGATCTTCGCGAAGCGTTGTTTTTAAAAATTCAATCGTTTTCGTTCGGCAATATCGACCGACTGAAAACTGGTCAGCTCATGGTTCGCCTTTCAAGCGATACATCTGCTATCCAGCGTGTAGCGTTGGTTTCGTTACGAATTGGCACACGCTCCTTTATTTTGATGATCGGCAGTTTTATTCTGATGTTCAGAACCAGCAGCAGCCTGGCTTTGACCATTCTCCCGTTACTTCTTCTTACGTCAGTACTGATTGTTTTTTTTGTCGGAAAAATGGAGCCCTTATGGAGTTCAGTCCAGCAACAGCTTGACCGCCTCAACACCGTATTGCAGGAAAATATTGCCGGTATACGCCTGATCAAGGTGTTTGTAAGAGAAAATTTTGAATTCAACCGGTTCAACAGTGCAAACCAGGCATTTACAAGTGACTCGATCAGAGTTATGAAGTTTATGGCAAGTATGCCGCCGATACTCACCCTTTGTATCAATGTCGGTATGGTTCTGGTAATATGGGTGGGTGGGCTTGAAGTTGTCCGTGGTGAAATGACGACCGGCCAGATTGTGGCATTCACAAATTACCTGCTCACAACCATGGCACCGCTGATTTTCATGGCTAATTTTTCAAATATTCTGGCTGGAGGTATCGCTTCATCAAAGCGCGTTGTCGAAGTGCTTGATATTATTCCTGACATTCATGATCATGCAGACGCAAAAGAGATATCTGAAAATATTCAGGGACGGATTGTTTTTGAGCATGTTTCCTTCAGGTACAAGAATGAAAGTGATGTACGTATTCTTGAAGATATCAGTTTTACAGCTGAGCCGGGGAAGGTTTTTGCCATTCTCGGCTCAACAGGTGCTGGTAAATCCACACTCGTGAGTCTTATTCCAAGGTTGTACGATGTTTCGTCAGGGCGAATCCTTATTGATGGTATTGATATCAGAGAGGTAACACAGGACTCTATTCTGCAGAGGATTTCTATTGTTCCCCAGGAAACTATTCTGTTTTCAGGAACCATTCGCGACAACATTCGATATGGAGTTCCCTCTGCAACTCATGAAAACGTCATTGATGCAGCTAAAGCGGCCCAGGCTCATGATTTTATTCTTGGTCTGCCGTTTGGATACGATACCCGGGTGGAAGAACGGGGAGTCAACCTTTCAGGTGGTCAGAAACAGCGCATTGCGATCGCAAGGGCGCTGCTTGCAGCGCCTGAAATTATAATTCTTGATGATAGTACCAGTGCTGTTGATATCGACACGGAAAACAAAATACAGGATGCTCTTAATACTGCAACCAGAAAATGTACACTGCTGGTTGTAGCACAGCGGGTCAGCTCGGTACTGAAAGCTGACAAGATTATTGTGCTCGAAAAAGGGCGCATTGCAGGGCAAGGCAATCACTCCCTGCTTATGCAGACATGCTCAGTTTACAGGGAAATATATGCATCACAACTGGGCGGTGAACCTTCCCATGATGAAGTAAAAGTGACGCTTGAAATGAGGGAGGAATTACAATGAGCAGTCAGCATGACAACGTTCGAGATCGCCCTAAATCTATGGGGTTTGGGAGTCCTGCGATACCGGGAAGAATAGAAAAACCTCGGAACCCTGCCTTTGCAGTTAATCGATTGCTTGAATACCTCTCACCGTTCAGGTTCAGGCTCTGGGCAGTGTTTCTTCTGGTCGTCTTCTATTCATTGCTTGGACTTGCCGGGCCATACCTCATGGGTCTTGCCATTGATCGTTTCATTGTTGAAAAAAATGTTGCCGGGCTTGAAATGATATCACTTGCCCTGCTCCTGGTCTTTGTGTTCTATAACCTGTTTCAGCTTATTGCAGGCTGGATTATAGCCAAAGTATCTCAAACAGCCCTGAAACAATTGAGCGGTGATCTTTTTACCCATATTCAAACGTTACCCGTCAGTTATTTCGACCATAATCCGCCTGGAGGCCTGATGAGCAGGCTTACCAACGATGTTGATGCCATCAATCAGGCCGTTTCTCAGAACGTCACGACCATGCTTGCCAGTGTGCTTTCACTCGTTGGTATTATTGTTGCCATGTTTTTGCTTGACGCCTGGCTTGCCATGACCTCTTTACTGGTTATTCCGCTGATGTTCTGGTTTACTCAATTTGTTGCCCGTTATACGCGAAAAGGCTTCAGGGAGTTGCAGAAAAAGCTGGGAGACATGAATGGTGTCATGGAAGAGTCAATCAGTGGCCTTAAAGTCATAAAGGTATTCAGGCGTAATGCTGAAGTTATTGATGAGTTTCGGAGGCAAAATAATGAAGTTTTCAAAGCGGCAGTCTATGCGAATAACTATGCAATGATTCTCATGCCATTGACTAACGTTCTTGGTAACCTCTTTGTTATTGTAATCGCAGCTTTTGGTGGATGGATTGCTCTGAAAGGCTTGGTTACTGTCGGTGTCATTGCCAGCTTTATTATTTATGGCCAGAATTTTATTCAGCCTCTTCGGCAGCTTGCCACTATGTATAATACTATTCAGTCGGCACTTGCGGGAAGTGAAAGAATATTTGAAATTCTTGAAGTGCCCTCAGAGGTTGATGCGCCACATGAACCTCTTTCATCGACAATTGCAGGGTCTATTAATTTTGATCATGTGTCGTTTGCCTATGAGAAGAATGTCCCTGTCGTGAGAGAGATGACATTCGATGCAGAGCAGGGTAAAACAATCGCTCTTGTTGGTCCGACCGGGGCAGGGAAAACCACTATTATCAATCTTCTGACTCGCTTCTATGAGATAAGCAGTGGTGGTATCACTATAGCTGGAAAGGATATCCGGGATTTCAGCAAAGCTGACTTACGCCGCAGGATCGGGCTGGTGCTTCAGGACACGTTTTTATTTTCCGGAACCGTTCTGGAAAATATTCGTTTTGGCCGACTGGATGCCACTGATTCAGAGTGTCTCCATGCTGCAGAACTTGCCGAAGCGGATGAGTTTATCAGGCAACTCCCTCAGGGGTATAATACCATCCTGTCAGAACGGGCGGGCAACCTAAGCCAGGGGCAGCGCCAGTTACTGGCTATTACCAGAGTTATTCTTGCAAACCCTGATATCCTCATTCTTGATGAAGCAACCAGCAGCGTCGATACCCGAACCGAGCTCCGTATACAGAAGGCGTTATTGACTCTCATGAAGGGGAGAACAAGCTTTGTTATTGCCCATCGACTCAGTACCATTCGAGATGCAGATCTGGTGCTGGTTGTTGACAAAGGATCTATTGTTGAAAAAGGGACTCATCAAGAGCTTCTTGATCGACAGGGAATTTATTACAACCTCTACATCAGCCAGTTCAAAGGACTGGCAATTTAACAGTAGAAGATAGATGCCTTGTAAGAGATAATTTTGCAAACCAAACCCCCTTGCATTCGGCGTTCAGCTTGTTCCGGCATAAGAAAAGCCGAACAACATGCGTTCCTCCTCAGGCGTTACTATCCAGGCTGACGTCAATATCCGGCTATTGTATTTTTTTTAGATGTTAGTGGAAGGGTATTCCTTGATAGCGGTTTTTGGTTACCCTAAAATGAATAATCGAATTACGGGATGCAAAATGCCCTGTAAAAGGTATTTCGAAAATCACTTTTATTGAGGACTTTTATGCTGTTACAACAAAAATGCACTATGAAATTCAAACACTAAAACAGCATGAACTATGGCAACAAGTAAAGTAAAATGGTTTAACGAAAAAAAAGGCTATGGTTTTATTGTTAATCCAGAAGGGGGAGAGGATATTTTTGTTCATTATTCCAACATCGATTCACAGCATCGTTTTAAAGTCCTCAAACAGGATGCAGCAGTGGATTTTGAATTTGACAGCAGAGCACGAAGATTGCAGGCGAAAAATGTTCGCCAAATTCCAGCCGCAAACACAAGTATTCTTTAAAGCTGAATTAGTAACACATTGTGTTGCTTTCATGACGTGAAATCGCTCTAAATCACGACAGAAACTGGGCTGGGTTTGTTCTTGTTGTGCGGTAGCGTCAGTCTATGTTTTTCTAAGCTGCTAAACTTTTATAATGCATTCTGACGGGCATACAGAAACGCAGGCCGGCTCATCATGATGTCCGACACAGTCAACACAAAGAGCTTCATTAATGATGTAGCTATCTTCTCCAGGTCCAATAGCGGTTACCGGGCATTCTGGTTCACAAGCCCCACAAAAGATACATGAATCGGTAATGCGATGTGCCATAATTATGTAATTCTTATTATAACTTATTACTCTAAATAGGTTTAAAACACGCAGCATGTTTTAAACTTCCTCAGTATGGCATTTCTTCGCATCATTTCATAATTGAAATCGAAAATAAAAGAGAATGCTTGAGAAGCCCGAAAATACAAAGAGCCATCTTTTGATGAGATGACTCTTTGTATTTTCGGGTCTGCAATGAATATCTGTTTATCGCCGTTGGATGTGATTGATCACGTCAGCGAGTCGATCGATTTCCTCTTTGGTATTGTAGAATGCCAGAGACGGGCGTATGGTTCCTTCAACTCCGAAGCGGCGTAACGATGGCTG
>Ga0007882_10000161_pt1 | contig 38245 bp, 35 predicted proteins | sample CryBogCBH12Aug01_FD_71195 | JGI IMG/M metagenome (GOLD analysis project Ga0007882, IMG submission 71195) | Freshwater microbial communities from Crystal Bog, Wisconsin, USA - CBH12Aug09.1 | ecosystem: Environmental > Aquatic > Freshwater > Lake | place: Crystal Bog, Wisconsin, USA | collected... | reverse complement strand
ACCCCTTCCCGGATGTCTGCGTAGTCCTCACCAATTGCAATACTTAAAGCTTGACTCATATGGAATCCGGTTCGATCAAAGATTAGTGAGAGAGATGTCTTTTGTGATTAATGTCATTTTTGTGCGTAACGTCAGTCAGGCAGCAACCAGCCGCTCTGCCGCAGTTACATAATTGCGAGGCAGTCCCGCTTTGGCCAACGCGCCGTGCATCGCGATATCCGGCAAGGATTCGGCAATTGTCTTGCGGATATCAACCAGTTTGTTCAAGTCCACGCCAGTGTCCAGCCCCATGGAGTCGAGCATGAAGCATAGATCTTCCATGACGATGTTACCGCTCGCACCAGGCGCGAAAGGACAGCCCCCAAGCCCTGCTAACGACGCGTCAAAGTGAACGATGCCGCAGTCAAGTGCAGCAGTCACATTGGCTAAACCCGTGCCGCGGGTATCATGAAAGTGAGCGGCGATCGGCAGATGCTTGACTTCAGCAAGTACAGCCTTGAACACTTCGCGGACTTGGTTGGGATCTGCGTAGCCAACAGTGTCAGCCACTACCAGCTCGTCAGCACCTGCCTCAACGAGAGCGACCGCATACTTGACAACTTCCTTGACTGATACGCGGCCTTCATATGAGCAGCCGAGTGCTGTAGACAGACCGCCCACGATGATGGGGCGTTTACCCTCTGGTTGCTGCCTGATCATGGTGACGATTTCACCAAAATCAGCAACTGAATCTTCACGAGGACGGCGGACGTTTTTCATATTGTGCGTTTCACTGACCGACATGACGAAGTTCAGTTTATGAACCCCGAGCTCTATGCCGCGCTGAGCACCACGCATATTGGGGATCAGCGCAGCCACGAGCAGGCCCGGTATTTGAATGGACTGTTCAGTGACTTCAGCGGCATCCGCAAACTGAGGGATCAGTTTGGGCGGCACGTAAGACGTGACCTCGATCTCGCTCATGCCGGCAGCAGCTTCAGCGCGAATCCACGCCATTTTGTCGGCAGTGGGCATGAACGTCGGGTGGATCTGTAATCCATCCCTCAATCCGACTTCTCGTAGAATGATTTTTTGCTTCATGATCCTGTTGCCTTTGTGCTGTTTAAGGTTAACGACCTTTGAAATTCGCTTTGCGTTTTTCATTAAATGCGGCCACGCCTTCCATACGATCTTCAGTATCGACCAGATGGTTGTAGGCCTCAACTTCAAATCGGTACGCAGTACGCAGCTCCATTTGGCCACCATATCTGATTGATTTCTTTACTTGTCGCACCGATAAGGGGGCGTTGCCAGCGATGGTCTGAGCAGTTTCAATCGCCTTGGCTAAGACATCTTGTGATTCATACACGGCATTGACTAATCCCCATTGCAGTGCCTGTTCTGCACTAAAAGGTTTACCAGTCATGATGATTTCTTTGGCGCGACGATCACCCACGGCGCGTGGTAAATTTTGTGTGCCACCCGCACCAGGCATGATGCCGAGTGTGACTTCGGTCAGAGCAAAGCGGGCAGCGTTGCTCGAATAGATAAAATCGCAGCAAAGCGACATTTCAAGACCACCTGCGTAAGCGTGACCGTTGACTGCTACGATCACCGGCAGTGGCAGATCAACCAGGGTCCAGAACATTCGTTCAAACAGCTCATGCTGGCGCGTCCACTGCAACTTGGTCATACCGTTTCGTTCTTTTAGATCGCCGCCGGCACAGAAGATTTTCTCGCCTGCACCCGTGAGGACGACGCACCGGACTTCTTCGGGCTCTGCTGTGAGCCGATTCCAGAGATCAAGCAGATCATGTCCCATCTGCGTATTGATTGAATTGCCGACGGCAGGGCGATTCAAGAGGACTTTCAAAACATGCTTATCTACCATTTCGCATGCAATCGTTTCGTATTGGGGCAGGGTGCTCATCAGGTTTTGTCCTCAGATTTTTTAATGATCAAGTCCGTGTGCTCACCAAGTTTTGGTGGCGCGCTATACGGTGCTGGTCTGATCCCATCGAAGCTGAGGGGCAAACCAATGAACTGCATGCCTGTGCCAGGCACGGCTTGCACTACACCCATCGCTTCAGTCTGAGGGTGTGCGACCATCTGCGCCAGATTATTCACCGGCGAGCAGGGCACCCCAACTGCTTCAAGCACGTCTATCCAGTGACCTGTTGTCTTTGATGACATGACAGTATCTATGAGTCCGTAAAGCTCGACCTGATTTTCCACTCGAGCTGGATTGTCGACGTATTTCGGATCATCGATCCATTCAGGATGTCCGAGAGCACCGGCCAGTGATTTGAACAAAGAGTCGCTGCCCGCCGCCACAACGATTTCACCATCGCTAGTCAAGTAGCCTTTGTAGGGCACAATACCTGGGGCGCCTGATCCTTGCTTATCCGCTACCTTGCCTGATGCCAAATACTGTGATGCAAGGAGCGATACCCAACTGGTGGCCGTCTCGAACAGTGATACATCAATGACCTTGCCTTTTCCAGTTACTTGGCGCTCGAACAACGCTGTGAGTGCACCAATGACGGCCCACATGCCTGTCCCCATGTCCACAATTGAAGCACCAACCCGAACCGCAGGACGTCCAGGCTCGCCGGTCGTGCTCATGATGCCGCCAAAAGCTTGCATCAGTGGATCGTAGCCGGGTCGGTCTTTAAGAGGCCCGCGATTACCAAAGGCCCCAAGATTGCAGTAAATCAGCTTGCTATTGAGCTTGAGCAGGGTTGCCCCGTCTAGCCCAAGCTTTTCAACCTGCCCGGGCCTGAGGTTTTGAATCACTATATCCGCATGCTGGCATATATATTGCTTTAGTGTTGCCAGCTGGTCAGGATCGCGAAGGTCGCAAACGACAGATTGTTTGTTTCGGTTGAGGGATTGAAAGAAAGCAGAGGCACCCTCCCAAAATGGAGGCCCCCACTTGCGAGCGTCGTCTCCGTCTGCTTTTTCAACTTTGACGACGCGTGCCCCGAGTTCGCTGAAAATTTGACCGGCAAAAGGTGCGGCAACGCTATGACCGAGTTCGATGATGACCAAGTCTTTAAAAGGCTGAGGCCGGTTAAATTGTGTCTCGCTACTGAATTGCGTCATTTTTTATTTAGTTGGTTTTTGTCTTGTAAATTATGTCACGCGGCAAGACTAAGGGGAAACCCCTAACTTAAGTTTGATGCCAAGGCACTAATTGTTCACTATGCTGTCTCTCTAATCTAGTGTTTTCTTGTACAGGAGTGGGTCCATGCGTTTATCTCAGTTAGCTCGTCTGTCAATATCAGTCGCCTGTTTGGCTTTGTCAGGTCTTGCCTTTGGTCAGACTAAGTGGGATTTGGCTTCTGGCTACCCCCCAGGCAACTTTCATACAGAAAATCTGGAGCAATTCACGAAAGACGTGGATGCAGCCACACAAGGCAAACTGAAAATTACGCTGCACTCTAACGCGTCGTTGTTTAAGTTGCCAGAGATTAAAAGAGCAGTGCAGGGCGGGCAAGCCCAAGCGGGTGAGATCCTGCTAGCCGCTTATGAGAACGAGAACGCCTTGTTCGGTATGGACGGAGTGCCTTTCCTCGCAACAAGCTATGCCGACGCCAAAAAACTGCAAAGTGTGCAGTTGCCTGCTCTTGATAAATATCTGGCTGATCAAGGCATCAAAGTACTCTATACAGTACCTTGGCAGCCACAAGGTATCTACAGCAAAAAGCCTCTGACATCAGTTGCGGACATGAAGGGCATGAAATGGCGGTCGTACTCGCCGTCGACCGCCAAAATGGCTGAGTTGATGCAGTTGCAGCCCGTCACAGTCCAAGCTGCTGAATTGAGCCAGGCTTTGGCAACAGGCATTGTTGAATCCTATATCTCGTCCAGTGCGACTGGTATTGATAGTAAAACCTACGAAAGCCTAAAGTACTTCTACGAGACTCAAGCCTGGATTCCCAAGAACGCGGTGCTGGTGAGTTTAAAAGCCTTTAACGCCCTGGATAAAGCGACTCAAGAGGCCGTTCTAAAAGCTGCTGCCGACGCCCAGGTACGCGGCTGGAAAATCAGTGAAGACAAAGAAAACACCTTCAAGCAAACGTTGCGTGATCGTGGCATGACGGTTGAGCCACCCTCAGCTACCTTTGCTGCTGACCTCCAGAAAGTGGGTGCCGTCATGCTTGGTGACTGGGAAAAGAAAATGGGTGCTGAAGGCGCCGCCTTGATCTCAGCCTACAGAAAGTAAAACATCTCATGCGTAAATTTTTAGATAGGTTGTATCTGGCAACTGGATGGATGTCAGCTTTTTGCGTGCTGATGATTTGTGTACTCATGATCGCACAAAGTGTTTTGCGCGAGATGGGTGTCAGAACTGGCGCTGTAAACGACGTTGTGGCGTGGATGTGTGCAGCGGCGGCGTTTCTTTCAATGGCTCACGCTTTCAAACACGGTGACTTCGTGCGAGTGACTTTGTTGCTTGAGAAACTTTCTCCCAAGACGCGTCACTGGTACGAGCTCGGCTGTCTAACTGTTGGTATCGTAGCAGTGGGTTATATGACTTACTGGGCGACAGCATTCACTTACGAAAGCTATGTTTTTCACGACGTGTCAGACGGTTTGATACCCATGCCCAAGTGGATTCCCGAACTTTCCTTCGTGATCGGATCATGGGTTTTCCTGATCGCGATCGTGGATGAGTGGTTTCTGGTGTTTCAGGGCAGAAGACCTACGTTTGTGGTCGCGGTAGAAGAGCGCCACGCCGCGGGTGACTTTTCGTCAGACGTTTAAAGATCAAGGGAAAACGAAAAATGGATGTACTGGAAATTGGTCTTTTTCTTTTGATCATCATGATGATCTTCTTGACTGGTGGTGTCTGGATAGCCATGACACTGGCGATTTGCGGCTGGGTAGGTCAGGCTTTTTTTGTTAATACTCAGGCAGGCAAGAATTTATTTTCTGCGTTCTGGGAGAGCAATGCATCCTGGGAGCTTGCTGCGCTACCTTTGTTTATCTGGATGGGCGAAATTCTCTTCAGAACCAAGCTGAGCGAAGAGATGTTTGAGGGCTTACGACCCTGGCTTAACCGTATCCCAGGCCGTTTAATGCACACAACGATTTTAGGTTGTGGCATTTTTGGTTCAGTAAGCGGTTCCTCTGCCGCGACCTGTGCGACGATATCCAAGGTAGCCTTGCCTGAACTTAAACGACGCGGTTACGACGAAAATTTGGCGTTGGGCGCATTGGCAACCGCCGGTACCCTGGGGATTTTGATACCGCCCTCCATCACCATGGTGGTCTATGCAGTTGCAGCCGATGCGTCGATCATCAGGATCTTTCTTGCCGGATTTTTGCCATCTGCGGTATTGATGGCTTTGTTCATGGGCTATATCGCGTGGTGGTCCATTCGCAATCCGTCCAAAGTGCCAGCAGCTGACCCGCCGTCAACTTTATGGGAGAAAATTCGTAAAAGTGGCAATCTGATCCCGTGCTCAGCTTTGATTGTATTTATCGTCTGGGTGTTGGTGGCAGGTTATGCGACCGCAACTGAATGTGCTGCCTATGGGGTTGCAGGCTCTCTGGCAATTGCCGCTTGGGGCCGTTCTTTGACCTGGTCAAACTTTGTTGAAGGTCTCATGGGAGCGACGCGCACCAGTTGCATGATAATGGTGATTCTTGCTGGCGCTGCGTTCTTGACCAAGACCATGGCTTTCACGGGTGTGCCTCGCCATCTCGCTGAATGGGTTGAATCAATGCACCTGTCACCCATTGCGCTCATCGTCTGTTTGACGGGTGTTTACCTTGTGCTTGGCACTGCACTGGACGGCATCAGTATGATTGTATTAACGTCAGCCGTAGTACTGCCCATGATACAGAAAGCAGGTTTTGATCTGATCTGGTTCGGTATTTTTATCGTGCTTCTAGTTGAAATCGCCGAAGTTACACCACCCGTTGGCTTTAATCTGTTTGTATTGCAAAACATGACGGGTAAAGACAGCAATACGATTGCCAAGGCGTCCTTACCGTTCTTCGCCTGTCTAGTGGTGTGTATTGCCATCATTACGATCTTCCCGGAGATCGTTACCTGGTTGCCTGATTACGTGATGGGTAAAGAAAAATAAAAAATGACACTGCTCAGTGCTTTAACAAGCCTGAGCTTTGAGCATCGTTCATGATCAATGGTGTTTTCTCAGCCATGAAATCCTGAATTTTTTCATAGGGAACATCAACCAGAACAAATCCCCCATCTTCAAGCTGGGCTTTGGCCTTGGGGTCGCTGTTGAGTTTAGCCATGAAATCAGACATTTTTTTCTTGATAGCCTCTGGCGTGCTCTTGGGCATGCCGATACCCCGATAGCCGCCATCAACCCAATTTAATCCCAGTTCTTTAAACGTCGGAACGTCTGGAAGAGCAGGGTGTCGTTTTTCAGTGGCGATTGCCAGTGTTCGGACTTTTTCTTTTTGTTGAATTGCCAATGGCAGATAGCCCATGGTCCCGTCAACGTGCATACCAATCAACGACGATATCAGATCGCCGGTCCCCTTGAAGGGTACATATTCGATTTTGATGCCTGCCAGGCGATTCAAACGTTCTGCAGCCATCTGATTGCCTGAATACTGGCCCGAGCCAGCGAGCGTCAATTTGCCGGGATTCTTCTTCGCAGCGTCGATAAAATCCTGATAGGTTTTGTAGGGGCTGTTGGCCGAAACCATGAGGGCGTCAGGTGTAAAGTGGTAGTAGTAGACGCCACTGATATCTTCTGTTTTGAATTGAGATCCTTCTTGTAAGGGTTGCAAGACAATGTGCGGCAGATTAATACCAACAATGCTCGTACCATCGTTGGGGTAATTATTCATCTGGCTCCAGGCTAAGCCTCCACCAGCACCTGCCTTGTTCAAGACAATCATCTGCTGCTGGTAGAGGCGGAACGAGAGGTCAGCTTGCAAGCGTGCGACAACGTCAGATTCGCCACCGGGCGGAAATGGGATGACATACTGAATCGGCTTATCTGAAATAACCTGCGCGGGTGCAGCAAAAAAGCTGCCAGACAAGGTGAGCAAAAAAGCGGATGTCAGACGGGCGATGGTTGATATTTTCATTTTGTTGTCTCCTCGCGTGATTGTTATTGCGGCTGAAGGTCAGGTTTTGATTTCCTCTAGCAAAGCTGCGGTTACTTGTGCCGTTGTCGCTAGCCCTCCCAAGTCACGCGTATGTAGTTTTTTGTTGGCGGTGACAGCTTCAATCGCTTGCATCAAGCGCTGAGCCGCACTATTTTCGCCTAGATGCTCAAGCAACATTACCACGGACCAGAATGTACCAATTGGATTTGCCAGGCCTTTTCCCATAATGTCAAAAGCTGACCCGTGAATCGGCTCGAACATTGATGGATAACGACGCTCAGGGTCAATATTGCCTGTCGGCGCAATGCCTAGACTACCGGCAAGAGCAGCGGCTAAATCACTCAGAATGTCTGCATGAAGATTGGTGGCGACAATCGTATCCAGCGTGGCTGGCTTATTCACCATGCGTGCTGTGGCTGCATCGACTAGTTCTTTATCCCAAGTCACCTCGGGGAATTCTTTAGAGATCTGGACAGCAATTTCATCCCACATCACCATGGCATGTCGTTGCGCGTTAGATTTTGTTATGACCGTCAAGTGCTTGCGAGGACGCGACAGAGCGAGTTTGAAAGCGTAGCGCATGATGCGCTCTACACCGACTCGAGTCATCATGCTGACATCGGTAGCGACTTCGATGGGATGGCCTTGATGAGCTCTACCACCGACACCGGCGTATTCGCCCTCCGAGTTTTCGCGCACAATGACCCAGTCCAGCTGTTCTGGTGCACAACGCTTCAGCGGTGCATCGATGCCTGGCAAAATTCTGGTTGGACGCACGTTGGCGTACTGGTCGAAGCCCTGGCAAATTTTAAGTCGTAGTCCCCATAACGTAATGTGGTCAGGGATATCAGGGTCACCAGCGGAACCGAAAAGAATGGCGTCTTTGTCTCGCAGGGCGTCCAAGCCCTCCGCCGGCATCATGATGCCGTGTTTGCGGTAGTAATCGCCGCCCCAGTCGAAGTCCTGGAATTCGAATTTCAACGACGGGCTTTGTGCAGCGAGGGCTTCCAGTACTTTTCTGCCTTCAGGAATGACTTCCTTGCCGATCCCGTCGCCGGGGATGGTTGCGATCTTGTATGTCTTCATGTTGGGGTCTCGGAGGGTGATTTTTCAAGCATCACCTGATTCTATACCGACGCGCGTTAGTCGTCTTTTTTGGTTTTCGATACCCAGTCATTGACGATCTTGAAGTCGACGCTGCCGCGCAGTTTTCTAGTGTTGCCTTGGGCGTCTATCAGCAAGGTAATCGGTAACTCGCCTTGCCACTTGGGATCAATCTCGTAGCGCATATATTCATCAAAATAGTCTACTGAGACATGATTGTCAGCTTCGCTGAGTTTGGCGTCTATCAAAGTTTTAACCGTCATATCCTCGGGGACTTGATCAACTTCCAGTAGCATGAGCTTCAATTTCGGCTGAGCCTGAGCAAAGCTTCCCCAAGCGGGTAGTTCTGCCACACATGGGCCACAGCTGAATCCCCAGATGTGAATGATGGCGGGACGCCCTTTAGTTTGCTGGATCAGCTTTGCCCAATCGCCGGAACGATAAGGGGTAATCGGTTTGGCAAAGGTGTTGCCACCGAGCAAAAGGAGTAGGCAAAAGGCACTCGCAAGTTTTCTAAGCATAGACATGTTAATTCCCGATTTCCAGTAACTGATACCCTTTGGCTGCAGTTAGCCAGGATAAATAGACGTGTTGCTTGTGCGAGACGAGGAGGGGATGATCTGTATAGCCGACCGACTCGGCAATCTGTTTGGGATCTGTCCACGTTTGGCCGTCGTCTGTCGATCGTTGTAACCAGATGGATGCTTGCTTGCCATCGAAGTTTTTCCAGACTAACCAGATTGACCGGTCAACTGCCAGCAAGTAAGGCCTTCCGCTCAACTTATCGGTGCTGCCAAGTGGCATGGGGGTAGAGTAATGTTGTCCGTTATCAACCGATCGGGCGTAGAAAGTACCTGAACGTGTTGACCCCTGCGTGAACCAGGCAGTGTGCAGAGTCCCTGGCTCCGAGATCGTCATTGCCGGGCCGTGATGAGGGCAGCTATTCGTTACCCAATTGTCGTTTGCAATTTGCCTGGGCTGACCGGGCTGATCAGGAGCCTCAAATAGCTGAGATGCATGATCACGGGTAGTTCCATTAAAGTTAGCCCGGTAGACCACAACTGGCAGGCTAGCTTTGCTAAGTCCCACTGCAATACGACAGCATTCGCAACTGGATGGCTCCGCAATCTGTTCAGTACCAAAGGTTTCGCCCATATTGTTGGACCAGGCATATGCGATTGATCCTCCTTCGGCAGGCTTGCCCTGTTTTTTCGCCAATGCGACCAGTCGCTTATCAATCCAGATAGCAAACAATTTACCTTCAGGCGTCAGGGCTAGACTAGGGAAGCGTTGACTGGCGGGATCGTTCACGATGGAGTGCACAAGGCCGAAGCTTTTGCCCTTGTCGAGAGACGTTGTGATGTTTGCCTGCGCGTTCCATTGTTTATCTTTAAAGAATGCGTAGGCAATAGCGATGCGATAGTCCTTATCGATCACGACACTGGGTCTAGCGTCTGGTCCGGTGTCTAGAAAAGAATCGTGCCTGGCGATTTCGACCGCAGATTCGAAAGATTTCCCGAGGTCCGTTGACTTGCTTGCTGAGATTGCCCCGCCGCCAGACCAGACCAGCCACAAAGACCCGTCTGGCGCAAAGGCTGGGGTCGCCGATCTTGCACAGTTAAGCGTTTGATCCTGACACGATCCTTTCGAGCCGGACATACTCGTCATCGACGCTGAGATCTGGCCATGATCGTGAGCGCGGTGCGAATCAACATGATCAGCCCGTTCAGCCTGTGCCAAGCCGTTGTCCTGGACAGCAAGCAGCAGCACAATACTCATTGTGAAGGCGGTAAATAAGTATAGAGTGCGAGCCAAGCGAACCGTCAGTTTCATCAGTTTTCCGTTTTAGAATGTCGCCCGCATACCCACGGTAAACCAGCGTGGCATCCCGAGCGTTGGCACCGTGCCGGTGTTGAGTGTATTGCCTTCAAAAGTGGTTACGCCCAGGCCTTGCGACAGGTACTGGACGTTGAAGACATTTTGTACGCCACCATAAATCTGCACAGTTTTATCCCATTGATATCTAAAACCGATATCAACAAGTGTTGCGCCGTCATTGAGCTGCGTGTGAGCGGTGTTTTGCCAGTAGGATGGGAAGGACTGAAGGTGCGCATTGAGCATCAGGTCTTGCGTCGCCTGCCATTGAGCACCCGCCTGCACCATCCAGGGAGGTACTTGTCCAAGCTGGGCATTGGTTGGATCTGATGGTGCAGTGCCACTGCCGTAGTCCGAATTCGATAAAAAGGCCCACGTCTGAGTAAAGCCTAAGCTAATTTTCAGATTTCGCATGACCTCAGCTTCACCGATGATCTCGTATCCTCTGAGAGTGGCGCTACCTGCATTCACGTATTGCTTGACCGTTGAAATGCTGCCAGGCGCAAGGCCTGTCCCCGCGATCACGCTGTTGCAAGTCGCTACTGAGGAACAGTTTGTCGCTAAATCAAGGAAGTTGCTGAGATTGTTGTTAAAGACTGTGAACGAAAGTTTGCCGTCCTGATCTTTCGTGTGCAAATCAAAGCCTATTTCCTGCCCGAAGTTGGTCTGCGGCGTTAACGCAGGGTTAGCAATCGTGATGGACGAGCCGCTCAAATACGTTCGATAGAGTTGATTCATACCAGGCGCGGCGAAGTTTCGATAGATGCCAGCGCGCAAATCGAGATTGTCGGTAGCGTACAACTTAAGGCCCAGGCTCGGGTCGAAGCTAGCATAGCTATTGTTGGACAAGTTTGAACTAATCGGGCTCGCGCCACCTGTTGATGAATAGACGTTGCCTGAGAGGCTTGCGTTTGATATTTGATAGAAGTCCTCACGCAAACCAAATGTTACATCCAGTGGGATCTGCTCAAACTTGTATGTGCCCGAGACGAACAAACCTTGGAAGGTGTTTTGTCCATTATTGATGAGATTAGCGCTTATCGCACCGGTCGATCCAAACTGCGCAATATTGTCATTGGACGTGATCATTCTGGCATCCAATCCAAACTTTACATCTTTGAATTGACCAAAATCCTTTTGATAAAACACCGAACCACCAAAGCTTTGATAACTGTCCAGTTCATTCTGACTGACATAGGGCGTGCTAATGCTGGGCGTCAAAATGTTAAATGCCGGTGTTTGCCCGGCATTGGTGGTTTGCATCTGGCTCCAGCTTGCCCATGAATTGAAATTGACGCTGCTGTTGTCGGCAAAGCGGGTTGAGCCACCTGCAGACAGCATGTAGGTGTTCCAGTTGTTGCCAGCGACACTCCAGGTTGCCGTCGATTCTTGCGTCTGATTGAATTTGAATTTCAAATAATAGGTCGAGTCGGCGTCGGGGGTGAAATAAGTGGACAACAAACCGTTGTATACCTGAGCGCCCGTTGCTGTCATATTCGGGTTTCGATAATCGGACGGGGTTGAGTTATAGCCATCACTGCGTGAGTAGTCGAAGCTCAAGCCCATGGACATCTTGTCGGTTTTGAACAGCTGACCAGAGATGCCAGTGTTGACTGTGTTGTAACTGCCGTAGTCTGCGTACACGCTAAGCGTGTCGTCTTGCGGCGCACGCGTCACCAGGTTGACCACGCCACCCATGGCCAGATTGCCCCAAAGACTGGTTGCACCACCACCGCGTATGACCTCAATACTGTTGATCGAATTTTTAGGGATTTGTGCCCAGTTGATGGTTCTGAAAAAAGGATCGTTCAAAGGGATACCGTCCACCATCACCAATGTGTTGACGTTGGTACTCGTTCCAAAGCCCCTGATATTGAAAGTACTACCCGTTGGATGCAGCGCAGTGGAGAGGTTGGGATTGATATAAATGCCGGGGATCTTGTTGACGATTTGATCCGTTGTCGCTTGTGGCATGTTTTGAACTTCCTGGCGATCCAGCACACTCGTGCTGGCAGGCATATCGGCCAGATCAGTGCCGCGGCCGGCGGTCACGGTGATCATCTCGATGACTTGTGGCTCGGTGCTTGCTTTTTGTGCTAGTGCCGGAAAACAGTAGCCGAGCGCAGCCATTAGCGCACTCAGGCGAAATAAAATTTGAAATTTCATGAGAAACCCTACATAAGTTGATTGATCATTCGTCACCACGAGTACCTCAAGTCAGCGCTTGGGTGTAATCGTGATGGATATCAGACTTGCAGGGAAAAGAGACAATCGATTCGCCGCAGGTCGCTTTAAGCGACGAGTGGCGGAGCTCGCGACGGCGCGATTGCCCAGGGTATTAGCCGGACTTTGGGCTGCGCTATGGTGGGTGTTTGAATCGTGATGAAAGATAAGGCCAAGACCGGCGCAATCGTGGCGCTCGGATTCAAGCTTGGAGGCTGGGCGCTACACCAGACACAGCGCTCGGCATGCGAATCTTGAGCTGCTTGACCTGCCTTGTTATCAGCAGAATTGTTATAGGTATCAACCCATTTCAAGCCTGCTGAGGTGCAAATCGACCCTAAAAAGCTGTCAGCTGAGCGATTCGCTTGAGCAAACCCGGGCATGAGCGCAGACCACACCACCGCGAAAATGGTGAGCCAAGTACAGATCCAGGCAGAGGTATTTTTTCTCAGCATGAGGCGTATCTTAGCATTTGTTATCCCTAAGATCTAATGTCCGCCGTCCTCGTAATGCTTGCCGCGAACAAGAAGCTCTGGTGTCCCTATCAGTGCATTAAGCCCATCAAATGTCTGCATCTTGTCTTGATAAGCCGCTGTGCTACCGGTTGCCTTCAAGCTCGCAAAATAGCCCTGAAGGGTGTGAGCAACTGTTCGTGCTGCTCCGCCCGGAAAAATTGCGATCGAGTAACCGATGGCCTGCAATTCGCTGATGGGTTTGACAGGCGTTTTACCGCCTTCGACCATATTCGCCAGCAAAGGTGCGCGGCCTTTGAATCTTGCGTTGACCACGTGCATTTGCTCGTCTGAGCGGACTGCTTCGATAAACAACACATCCGCGCCAGCAGCTAAATAGGCTTCAGCACGCTCAAGCGCTGGTTCGAAACCCTCGACCGCCACCGCATCGGTTCGGGCCATGATGAGAGTAGTCTCGCTTTTGCGAGAATCAACTGCCGCTTTAATTTTGCCTACCATTTCAGTCGTCGATACAACGGTCTTGCCGTCGAGATGCCCGCAGCGTTTGGGAAAACTCTGATCTTCGAGCTGGATAATGGTCGCACCGCTACGCTCGAAGCCGCGCACGGTGCGCTCTGTATTCAGTGCGTTACCAAACCCGGTGTCTGCATCAATGATGATGGGGATGCTGATTCGGTCACTGATTTGGGCCAGTCTTTCGTTGACTTCAGTAAACGTCGTCAGGCCCACATCAGATCGTCCCAGAAGCGTGTAAGCAATCGATGCACCAGATAAGTAGACCGCTTCAAACCCGCTTTGCTCTGCAATTAAACCTGAGAGCGCATCGTAAATGCCGGGCGCTAACAGGATTTGTTCTTGTTTTAAGCGATCCTTCATGGCGGTTTTGAGTAAATTCAATTGAGTCGTCCTTTGGCTGAGTGCGGGGTGTCTTGTATTGACCGCTGGTTGTTGTATGACTAGCATGACATCACAATATTATGCGATTCAAAGGCTCCATGAACAAGCTTCCAGAATATGAGGTCTACGCGATCCGCTATGCCACTCGCGAGGCGCGCCGCCCAAATCACTTCATCGGTGGTGATCCGCACGACACCCCCCAGCCGATGGATTACTTCGTCTGGTTAATTCGGGACGAGCATCGGACCTTCGTGGTGGACACCGGTTTCGGTGCAGAGATGGCAGTTAAACGTGGACGCATCCTGTTGCGCACACCGGCAGAAGGTCTGGCTCTGATGGGGGTTGACGTCAATCTCGTCAAGGACGTCATCATCACCCATCTTCACTACGATCATGTGGGAACCTTCGACAGTTTTCCCATTGCCCAGTTTCATCTGCAGGACGATGAGATGAGCTATGCCACGGGTCGTCATATGAGACACAAGCAATTCAATCACGGCTACGAAGTTGAAGAAGTCGTTGGTATGGTCAAGCTCGTTTACAAGGATAGGGTCACTTTCTATCAAGGCGAAGCCGAGCTCGCTCCCGGTGTCACTGTGCATCACATCGGTGGTCACACTCACGGTATTCAATGTGTTCGTGTGCATACAGGGCGAGGCTGGGTGGTGTTGGCTTCTGATACCAGCCACTATTACGAGCATTTTGAGAAAAAGCGTGCCTATACAACGATGTTTAATGTTGGGCAGGCAGTTGAAGGCTATTCCAAGCTGTATGAGCTTGCTGACTCACCGCAACATATTATTCCTGGGCACGATCCGCTCGTGCTGCTGCGTTATCCCTCTGTGAGCCCTGCCTTGCAGGACATTGTGGTGCGCCTTGATGTTCAACCCGTCTCGGAGTAGTCTAGCGCTAGCATTGCAAATTCGTTAACTAAAAAACAGATCAATCACTGATTTTGATCATAAGGGAGACAAAAATGACCAAGTCCTTAAAGCTTGCACTTGCCTGCGCGTCGAGCGCTGCGGTAGTTCTGCTGTCGGGTTGCGCTGGATTTGAACAAGCGCCGGTTGCGTCTGCGCCACCGGCTGGCTCAGGCTGGATAGCCCTGATTGACGGCACCAGTCTCAATGCATTTGTGCCGGTCGGCACTGCACCGATCCGCCTGGAAAATGGCATGGCCAAAGCTGAGGTTGGTACTGGCTACCTGTTGACTAAAAAGCCTTTTCAAAACTTTGAGCTCTCGGCCGAGGTGTACGTCGATAGCGTAGCCAACTCCGGAATCATGATTCGCTGCACCGACCCAGCCAAAATCGGTGCCGACGCTTGTTACGAATTCAATGTTTGGGACGTACGTCCAGATCCGACCTACGCAACAGGCGCAATTGTGAATGTCTCGAAAGTCACGGACTTCCCCAAATCAGCCGGCAAATGGAACTCCCTTAATATCCTTGCTGATGGCTCACACTTGGTCTTCACCGTCAACGGGATCAAGACCGCCGATGTGCAGAACAGCAAGTTGTTAGCGGGTGGTCCCTTGGCTCTGCAATTCGACGGTTACGTCCGCTTTAAAAACGTCTGGATCAGACCTCTTAACTGATTAAGTTGTTGATCCAACGTCTTGATAGAGTCCTCTATTTAGCTGCTGCGGGGCTGGGGAAAGCCGGCTCCGCACCAGCCGGTAGCGGCGTGCGATTAACGTTCAATGTCATAGAGACCATCACGTAATAGCCACTGACTGCGATCAGATCAACAACGCCTTGTTCGCCAAAAAGATCTTTGACGGCGGCATAGTTTGCATCGCTAACTTGATGCGTATCGAGTAATTCGCGGCTGAAGTTGTAGATTGCCGTCTCTTCTTTGCCCATACCCTCCGGACGCTGGCCTTTAGCAAGTTGTTCTGGGATCTTGGGATCCAACCCTGCTTTGATAGCTAAACGCGTGTGGGCATACCATTCGTATTGTGCCTGCCAATGCTGGCCAACGATAATGATGGCAAATTCGTTTAAGCGAGCTGGTAAGGAGGTATTGAAACGCAAGTACTCGCTTGTTTGACGCAAGGCCTCGGCAAGCTTTGGGCTGCGTAAATAAACATTGAAGGGCGCCCCCATGCTGGTTGCACCGGCCTGAACCGCCGCGCTACCCGTCGCCGCAGTGGGGCCTGCCATCACGTTGTCGAAGTACTTCTTTTGATCGGGCGTCATTTTATCGACGGGGATGCGGGCGAAGCGTTCTTCGGCGTGAATCGGTGAGCCAAGTGCAACTGCAGTTAGCAAGCCAGCAATTGTGGTGGTCGTACGAAGTTTCATGATGAATGTCTCCAAATTGTTTTATTTGCATTGATTGTCGCATCAATACTGACTTCTGAATACAGTTAGAGAAATGACTGTCACGCTCGTGTAAAAGGAGTATTGTTTAGGTCTATTTTAAGAATGAGACCCAAAATGATCACAGCAAATTCTTCTCTGCGAAGCTTTCCATTGACGGCACTGGGTCTCGGCCTTTGCGCCTGTTTTAATGTCTGGGCACAACAAGCGCCTACTGGCGAGCAGGTCGTCAATGCCCTGGAAAAGCAAAATGGTGTGACGGCGGGTGAACGTCGCAATCATATCGTTGGCGTCTGTGTTTCAGGCAACTTCGTTGGTAACAAGGACGCGCAAGCCTATTCAAAGTCGCCTTTGTTCGCTGGTGAGTCCATCCCAATGGTTGGCCGTATGTCTCTGGCTGGTGGTAATCCAAAGGCTCCCGACACAGCAAAAAGCCCGCGCGGTATGGCGCTTGAATTCAGATTGCCTGAAAACAAAATCCATCACTTTACGATGTTAAACGTACCAGTGTTCGGTGCAGCGACACCAGCTACTTTTTATGAAGCCGTAATCGCCGCCACCCCTGACGCGACGACGGGCAAACCCGACGCCGAGAAGATCAAAGCGTTCAGGGCAAGTCATCCTGATGTAGCGCCGCTTGGTGAATATATGGCAGCGCATAATCCCCCTGTCAGTTACGCAACAAGTGACTACTTTGGTATCCATACGTTTAAATTCATCAATCAAAAAAATCAGACCACTTTAGTGAAATGGCAATTCGTCCCCCAAGCTGGCGTGACCTTATTGACAGACGCAGAGATGACCTCGAAGCCAGCTCGCTTCCTGGATGAAGATTTGATTGCTCGCACAGCTGCCGGCCCAGTCAAATGGGATATGGTGCTGACTATCGGGCAGACGGGTGACGAAGAAGTCAATCCAACCGTTTACTGGCCTAAAGATCGTAAAATCATGAAGGCAGGTGTCTTGACGATCACTAAAGCCTATGCACAGAAGGGCGCTGATTGCGAAAAAATCAATTTTGATCCGCTGGTCATGAGCGAAGGTGTGGCGCCAACTGCTGATCCAGTCTTGAACTTCCGCTCAACTGCCTACGCGTCATCTTTTGCAAGAAGACTTACGAATCAATAAACAAATATCAAAGCATCTTTAACTTGATCGGTTGTCACTCAATCAACCGATCGACTTCGCAACGCCTTGATCTCTGAGTGTTTGCGTTTGCCTTCAAGCCTTTTTTGCTTCGAACTGTAGGTTGGTTTGGTAGCAAAGCGGTATTTAGGGGGTTGGGCTGCGCTGTTGACCAACTCGTGTAATCGCTCAATCGCCTCGTTGCGATTGAGTTCCTGACTACGGTGATTCTGGGCTTTGATCACAACTGCGCCATCGCGAGTGATTCGATGATCCTTGAGCGCTAGCAAGCGAACTTTGACATCTGCCGGCAGAGATGAGGTGGGTATATAGAACCTCAGATGAATCGCACTCGATACCTTATTGACGTTTTGCCCGCCAGCACCCTGAGCGCGCATAGCGGTTAATTCGATTTCCGAATCGGCAACAACAAGCAGCATATCCGGATGGATCTGGAGGTCGCCTACTTGGCGATATCCAGCAAGACGAAGGCTAGTGTGACTAAAACCATGCCGATATTGCTGAGTAAGCTCAATGCAGCACCGGGCGTGCGGCTGGCTGGATTCGCGACGTACGCCCGCGCATACAGCGCGCGTCCTGCAATAAATGCGATGCCTGGCACAAGCGCCCACTTGGCACTGACGAAGTGCGAAAACAGGAGAATGCTCGGGATAAAAACAATCAATAACTCAGCTGTGTTCATCTGAACGCGATAGATGCGCTCCCAAGTGTCGTTGCCTGTTGTCTTGGGGGCGATGACGTTGTATTTCGTGCGGGCTGTCCCTACGCGCATTGAAAAATAGACGTATTGCGCCAGGGCAATCAGTATGATGAGGACGATGTTGATATTGACGTCTTGCATGAGTTATCCGATCTTTGAATGGTAATAAACACGCAATCGCGCGAGCATACGCCTATTTTTCTACACGGCAGCAAACACAGTCTTAATCAAACATGTCAGGTTGATCCTCAACCAGTTGCGTCCATATCGTTTGAAAGTGCAACCAGCCGATGTATTCGCTACCGACATGTTCTCTGCTGTAAACAGCTTTATCGTGAGGCACAAGCACGGGCTTTTGTCCTGTAGCCTCGATCATGAGCTGCTGCTTGCAGCAACGCTCAAGTGCAATAAACCAGAAAGCTGCTGCCTCGATGCTATGGCGGCTCGCTGTCAATAAGCCATGATTACGATGAATCGCGGCTTTGACCCCGGTGAAATGAGCCGCAACGCTGCCGCCCGCTTTCACTTCAACAGCGACTTGTCCAGCTTCTGCGCCGATCACGGCATGGTCTTCGTAGAATGCGGCTGCATCTTGACTGATTGGATCGAGCTTTTTACCCAACGAGGCAAACGCAGTGCCATAGACTGTGTGAGCATGGCACATCGCCACGATATCAGGATGCATTTCATGCACAGCAGCGTGCAAAACGAAGCCTGCACGGTTGATGGCATATTTACCCTCGACCACACGACCGTTGTGGTCAGCCAGAATCAAGTTCGATACTTTCACCTTTGAGAAGTGGACAGCCATCGGGTTAGTCCAGTACAGGTGGGGGTGCTCTGGATCACGTACGGTTAAATGACCGGCAAAACCGTAATCAAACCCCTCAAGATAAAACGCGCGGCAGGCACCCACCAGTCTTTCCTTCAAGTACTGACGCTCTTCTGCGAACGAGGAGAAACTCGGTTTCACAGGGAAAATCAATCCCTCTTGCTCAGGCTGATAGATTGATTCTCTCGAGCCGAGATTTAATTCTGGCGCTTTATCGGTGACGGCATTCATGGTTTGTCTCCCTCAATGGGTTCTAGTTAGGCGGTAACAGACTAAATCTTAAAGATAATTCGCTTGCAACACAACGATTTAACGTGAATGTGCGCTTTCGCACAGACTGGCAACCAGCTTTCATGGATCCTGAACTCTCCACACCCTCGGTACTTACATTCAAAGGATTCATCATGGCAGTCGACAGATCTCCCACCTACATATTCAACACACACGTCGAAGCTGAAGACGCGATTCGTTTGCTTGGCAGATCTGGCTTTGATATGAAGAAGCTATCGCTGATTGGCAAAGGCTATCATAGCGAAGAGCATCCAGTCGGTTTTTACACGTCAGGAGACAAAATCAAAACGTGGGGAAAAGTTGGTGCGTTTTGGGGAGGCATCTGGGGCTTATTGATTGCACCAGCTATGTTTCTGATACCAGGTATCGGCCTGCTCGCAATGGCTGGGCCAATCGTGACTACTCTGGTAGGCGGTCTCGAGGGTGCAGTTGTTGTCGGCGGTCTGTCAGCCTTAGGTGCTGCATTGACTCAAGTTGGCTTTAACGAAAGTGAAGTAGTCAAGTATGAGACCGCGCTGAAAGTCGACAAGTACATCTTGCTGATTCACGGTGACGCTGCAGACCTTGCTAAGGCGCAAGCGGTGCTCAGCACACTTGATTTGCTGGTGTCGCCTTGACACAGCAAGTCAGATCGCGAGTTTGTCAGGCAGTAATCGCTCATATTCATTTTTAACGACCTCGTAACATTCGCACGTACGACGCTCAAGGCCATGTCGATCAAGGATAGTGATGTGGCCTCGGGCATATTGAATGAGACCAGCCTCCTGAATTTTTAGCGCTGCTTCTGTGACACCTTCTCTACGTACACCCAGCATATTGGCAATCAGCTCTTGTGTCATGATTAGTTCATTACCAGTCAGGCGATCAGCACTCAAAAGCAGCCACCGGCATAGCTGTTGGTCGAGTGAGTGATGTCGATTACAGACGGCTGTTTGCGACATTTGAGTAATGAGTGCCTGGGTGTAGCGCAACAGAAGATGCATGATGGGCCCCCCTTTATTAAACTCCTCCAATAAGATGCTGGATTTAATTCTGTAACCCGCTCCGGCGCTTTGTACCACTGCTCTGCTCGAGGTTGATTCTCCGCCCATAAAAATCGAAATCCCAACAACCCCCTCGTTACCCACAACGGCAATTTCTGCGGACGATCCGTTCTCTAGCGCATAGAGCAAAGAAACAATTGCGGACGAGGGAAACACCACATGACTCATTTTGACGCCAGGCTCATACAACACTTTGCCTAACGGTAATTCAGTCGGCTCTATAAAGGGAAGCAGGCGCTCCCATTCTGCCTGAGGCATTGCTTCAAAAAGATGATTTCGATGTTTGAGCGTTCTGGTTTCCATGCAAGTTCCTTTCTTATTATTGATACGGTTTGCACAGATCCAATATATTTTCTGGAACTGATTGCTTATGTGCCCTAGCGCACATAAGGCAGAGAAAATCATTAAAAAACCCATCTGCAGATGGGTCAACGATCTACCGGTCTAATAGTGACATCTTTACCTAAAGATGAATCATCCGATTGGCCTACGACCTGAAATTATTTCATTGCAGGTGCTGGTGTGGCTGTTGTTGCAACTTTTTTGCAAGCGGCGTCACTGTGCTCTGCGGCATGTAGTGTGTGCCCTTGTGCAACGGCTGCATGGTATCCCGCAGACTTTGCATCACCTGAGGCGCTGTGTTTTGCAGCTTCGGTATGCGCCGCAGCAGCAGAGTTGCAACATTCTGCTGCTTTAAGATGATTCTGCTGTGCAGTCGCAGTGGCGGCGGGGGTTTGTTTTTGGTCGACAGTCATGTGTTTCTCCTGAGAGGGTGAGCAGAGAGGTCCCTGTTCACGTGAGCCAAAAATGGCTTACAAGTCAATATAAGCCTGCCGATAGGGGATGTAAGTCTGTTGGCGTACATAGCAAAAAATAAGATACCAAAACGCAATCAATTCTATGTGGTGTTAAAGATGCTTGAACCACGGTTCAAAAACGCTATAGTAGTCAGCATATAAAAATAAAACCAAGGGACAAATCTTGAGAAAAGTTTTAATTGCAAATCGAGGTGAGATCGCCGTGCGCGTCATTCGCGCTGTCGCAGACCTGGGGATGCAAACCGTTGCTGTCTATGCCGGCGACGATGATCAAAGTTTGCACGTCCATATGGCAGATCAAGCGCTTGCGTTGAACGGCACCGGTGCGGCGGCCTATCTGGATATAGACACCATGATTCGCCTCGCTAAACAAACAGGTGCGGATGCGATCCACCCTGGCTACGGGTTTTTGAGCGAGAGGGCAGATTTCGCAACTGCTTGTGCTATCGCAGGAATTGTCTTTGTTGGCCCCAGCCCAGAACAGCTCAGGCGGTTTGGCGACAAGGCCGAGGCGATCAAACTCGCCAAAGCGTCTAGCGTTCCGACCTTACCATCAACCCACGGGGATGCGTCACTGAAAGAAGTGACTGAATTTTTCGACAGACAAGGCAGTGGCGGCATTGTTATAAAAGCACTAGGCGGTGGAGGGGGTCGCGGAATGCGCGTCGTGACACGGCGCGAGGGGATCGAGCAAGCGTATACACAATGCAAGGCTGAGGCGCTGTCTGCCTTTGGATTGGCTGCCGTGTACGCAGAGCGACTGCTCGTGCGTGCCCGACACATTGAAGTGCAAGTTGTGGGTGACGGTAGCTCGGTCATTGCGCTGGGCGAGCGTGACTGCACATTGCAGCGTCGATTTCAGAAACTCATTGAAATTGCCCCTAGCCCAACGCTATCGTCAGTTTTGAGAGAAAAAATGATTGAGGCAGCCCTCATCATGGCCAAGGCAGTCAGCTATCGCAGTTTGGCCACATTTGAGTTTCTGGTGGAAGAAGACTCGTCTGGCGCGCAATCGAACTACTTTTTTATCGAGACCAATCCGCGCTTGCAGGTTGAGCATACAGTGACCGAGCAGGTGACCGGCGTCGATCTTGTAGCAACACAACTGGAAATCGCAGACGGTAAGACCTTGTTGCAGTTGGGATTGAATCCAGGGCAGCCGCCTGTTGCAAAGGGTTTTGCTATTCAGGTCCGTATCAATAACGAGAGTACTGACGACAAGGGACTCGCTCATCCGTCAACAGGATCTCTCGCGGTATTTCAACCACCTAACGGAATGGGTGTTCGCATCGATACACATGGCTATGCAGGGTACACGCCATCGCCATATTACGATACCTTGTTAGCGAAACTGATTGTGACTAGCGCGACTGCCTGTTTTGCTGATGCGGCACGGCGCTTGAGTCGCGCGATGGCCGAGTTTGATATCGATGGCTTGCAAACCAATCTTTCTTTGCTGAGAGCAGTGGTCGATAGCGATGACTTCAGGATGCAGCATATTCACACACGTTATTGGGATGAGCAGCTAGGGCATTTGCTGGTGCAAAGCAAATCCATTGATGAAAAGTCAAATCTAGGATCAATCTCGCGCCGACAGTTTCCAGCATTAAATACCAGCCCACTTTTTTTTAATGAACAAGAGGATTTGCCTGATCCATCACTTGTGGCGGTGCGTGCAATCACACAGGGTTTGCTGGTTGAGCTTGCCGTTACACCGGGTGCAGTGATCTCGGCAGGGCAGACGGTGGCAGTCATTGAGTCTATGAAAATGCAGCACCTCGTGGTTGCTGAATTGGCGGGCCGAGTACAGGATGTCCGAGCTCAAATCGGCGAAATCGTGCAGCAAGGGCGAATTTTGATTTCTGTTGAGGCACTCACTGATGAGCAGAAAGCGCCTGATACGACAACTGCGAGTGAGGATCCAAACCATATTCGGGCGGATCTGCAAAGGGTCGTTGCTCGGCATGCGTTTTTGCTGGATGAAAACCGTCCAGATGCCGTTGCTCGTCGGCGTTCAAGGGGGCAACGAACTGCTCGCGAAAATGTTGCAGATCTGTGCGATGTCGGTACGTTTATCGAGTATGGTGGCCTGGCCTTCGCTGCGCAAGCAACAAGACGGACGAGAGACGATCTGATCGCGAATACGCCAGCCGACGGATTGATTACGGGGGTAGGCAAGATCAATGGTCAGCTTGTCGGTCAAACACGAGCGACTAGCGCTGTGATGGCATACGACGCCACGGTATTGGCTGGCACGCAAGGCAAGCGAAATCATGTCAAGACTGATCGCTTAGTTGAAGTCGCCATGCGCAATAAATATCCTTTTGTGTTGTTCGCTGAAGGCGGCGGTGGAAGGCCGGGTGAGGTCGATATACCCTCTATCTCTGGTTTACATCAACCGTCATTCGCCGCGTTCGCAGAGCTCAGCGGCGAGGTACCAGTTGTTGGCATCGTTTCAGGCAGGTGTTTTGCAGGTAACGCGGCCTTCTTGGGTTGCTGTGACGTGATCATTGCTGATCGCTCTGCCAATATCGGTATGGCAGGGCCAGCGATGATTGAGGGCGGTGGTCTGGGGGTTTTTCGACCTGAAGACGTCGGGCCTGCTAGCGTGCAGTTCGCTAATGGTGTCATCGATGTACTTGTCGATAATGAAGCGCAAGCGGTAGTTGCAGCGAAACACTACCTATCGATGTTTCAAGGATCGATAGATGAGTGGGAAGCGCCTGACGCTCGATTACTCAGAAATGTCGTACCTGAAAATCGCTTGCACGCCTATGACACGCGTCGGGCAATCGAAGGTATTGCGGATGTCGGCAGCGTGCTCGAACTGCGGAGCGGATTTGGTAGTGGTGTTCACACCGCGCTGGCAAGAATTGAAGGTAAACCCGTTGGCATACTTGCGAATAATCCAAAGCATTTGGGCGGCGCTATTGATGCGGATGCAGGAGACAAAGCAGCCCGATTCATGCAGTTGTGCGACGCACACGGATTACCCATCGTGTCACTGATCGACACCCCTGGCTTCATGGTCGGACCTGACGTTGAAGCGAAGGCGCAAGTGCGTCACGTCTCTCGTATGTTTTTGACCGGAGCCAAGTTGCGCGTTCCTCTGTTAGCCGTGACCTTACGCAAAGGCTATGGGCTAGGTGCCATGGCAATGGCTGGTGGTGGGTTTCGAAGTGCGGACTTCAAAATTTCGTGGCCGACAGGCGAATTTGGTCCGATGGGTCTGGAAGGGGCTGTCAGGCTTGGTTTTAAAAAGGAGCTAGACGCCGTTGCTGATGGCCCTGAACGTAAAGCACTCTTCGATAAGCTGGTCGCGCAAATGTATGAACGTGGCCATGCCCTGAATGTGGCCAGTCATGTCGAAATCGATGCAGTCATTGACCCAGCTGAAACGCGACGATGGCTTGTTACTGGTATTGCAGCCAGTGCTTATCGGGCAAGCTTGCCGCGCCGTTCTTTTGTGGATGCCTGGTGAGCCGCTCGATGATGGAACCACCTGAACTCGACCAATTAGCACTAAAAGGCGTACGTGTCCTTGAAATCGGGCAGGGTGCTGGGCTTGCATATGCGGGTAAGATTTTTGCGGACTTCGGTGCCGAAGTCATCAAAGTCGAGTCAAGTGAAGGCGATCCTTGGCGCAGCATGCCCCCATTCATCGACGCCCATGCAGCGCCAGCTCGTTCTGCAAGCGCCTTGTTTGCCTGGATGAACACCAACAAACGAAGCGTCGTCGCAGACGTTTTGATTACCGACGATCAAAACTGGTTAGGTCACCTGGCAAGGACTTGCGATGTTGTTCTCGATGCTCGCGCCTTGACACAGGGTATCGGTGTACTAGCGGATCCTGTGTGGCAGTACAGCGCGGACGAAGCTCCAGCGCATCAACCGATAACCGTGGACATCACTTGGTTTGGGGATAGTGGCCCTTATCGGGATTACGTCGGTACTGAGGCGGTTTGTCGTGCAATGGCCGGTGCAGTGCACGGTAGTGGTCCTGTGGATGGGCCTCCTCATATGCCACACGACGTACAGACGAGCATCGCTGTTGGCCTTGCCACATTTTCAGTCGCTCTTGCCGCATGGGTTGGCCGTCAAGATGGCTCTCGACACTATGTGTTGAGCGTGCTTGAAACCGTGTTCAGCATGGTCGAGATGGAAGCCGCCATGGTGCAAGATAAACGTCACAGCCCGAGGCGCGGAGTCAATCGGTTTGGCATCACACACCCAGCCGGTATTTATCAAACCAGGGATGGCTGGATCGGAACCTTCACCAATACCCTCGCTCAATGGACGGGGCTTTGCAAAGCGATTGGTCGGATTGATCTAGCAAATGATCCGCGCTTTGCCACTGGCGCTGATCGCATGCAGCACGCAGACCTGATTGATGAGTTACTGACCAAAGCGTTTCTGCAAGTGTCAACACAAGAGTGGGTTGACAAGCTGACTGCAGAAAAATTTCCTGCAGTGATCGTGCCGACAATGGAGCAACTTTTAAAACAAGTCGTTCATCGTGAGCGTGACGCTTTTGTGGCAATTCAAATCGGTGAGGCAAGTGTCGAAGGCCCAGTCTTGCCACAACGTCTGGGAGCGGCCGGACCATTGCTTGGCGGTTCCGTCTCAAGCCTAGGGGCAGATACGCACTATTACAAAAGCGAGGGTATCAAACGAGCCAGCTTAGTAAAAAGCCAGCACGCTGCGGCCTCTAAAAAACTACCGCTCGAAGGATTGCGAGTGGTTGATTTGTCAATGGGCTGGGCAGGTCCCTTTGCCTCACGCAAACTAGCTGACCTTGGTGCGGAAGTCATCAAAATTGAGAGCCCGAGTTACCCAGATTGGTGGCGAGGGACAAACTACACTGAAGAGTTTTATCGCGACAAAGTCTACGAAAAAAATAATAACTTCAATCTGATGAATCGAAATAAATCAGGTCTGGCTATTGACTTGACCACACTCGAAGGCAAACAACTATTTCTTGATTTGATCAGGCAGTCAGATGCACTAATTGAAAATTATTCAGCTGAAGTGCTGCCCAAGCTTGGCTTGGATCATAGTGTGTTGAGTCGTGCAAATCCTGAGCTTTTGATGCTTTCAATGCCTGCTTTTGGACTCGGCAATGCCTGGAGCAATACCCGCGCTTACGGCGGTACGCTTGAACAAGCGAGCGGTTTGCCTCTTTATACCGGTCATCCTGACGGCCCACCTGCAATGACCTCTTACGCTTATGGGGACCCTAATGGCGGTTTAAATGCGACCGCAGCGATGCTCTTAGGTATGCTCGTCAAGCAAGCGACTGGTAAAGGTCGTCACATTAATATGTCACAGGTAGAAGGCATGTTGGCATTGACTGCACCCTTCATGCTTGAGCAATCACTGACTGGTCGTGTATCGACGCGGCAGGGTAATCGCCATCAGATGCGAGCACCTCACGGTATCTACCCTTGCTCAGTCCAAGACACGTGGCTTGTTTTAAGTATTACTAACGATGACGAGTGGCGCTCGTTATGTCTGCTGATGGGTAAAGAGGACTGGTTGACTGACTCGACGTTGCTAAGCAGTGCGGGGAGACTGGCCAGACAACACATGCTCGATACAGAGATTGTTGCATGGTGTAGACAGCATGGTGTCGAGGATGCGGTGACGATGCTACAGCAAGCTGGTATCGCGGCAGGTCCGGTGCAAACCTTGGCCCAAGTGCTTGCAGACCCTCACTTAAACGCACGTGGGTTTTGGCGCAAACTACCTCGCAAGCACATCGGCCATTACATCTCTAGCACCACATATTTCCGCTTAAATGGTGAGCCCATGCCAATCAAAAATCCTGCTCCAACTTTAGGCGAACATACCAACGAGGTGTTGCAACGTCTGCTCGGTTTATCACCTGAGGACTGCGCAAGACTCGAGACTAAACGGGTTATCGGGACTGAAGCCTATCCAAAACAGTAAAAAAGAAGCCTAAAAAATAAGCGAGGAGCGATAAATACATGAAAGCTTTGTCTCGGATATTCAATTTTTTAATGTTGATTGGCCTGCTATTTTTAGCAATCGCGCAAGGACCAGTTCACAGCCAGACTCGCAGCCAAGAACGCGAAAAACAATGGCCAGATAAGCGTATTCGTATCGTGGTTGGATTCCCTGCTGGATCGCTAACCGATACGATCGCGCGTTTAATCGCCGAACAATTAGCTACTTCGCTCGGCCAAGCGGTCGTCGTTGAAAACAAACCCGGCGCAAATGGGGCAATTGGTGTCGGAGAAGTCGCGCATGCAGCCCCCGACGGTTATACGCTTCTGGTGACGAACTCCAGCAGCATTACGATCAATCCCCAACTTTATACGCAAATCAGTTACAAGACCTCTGATTTTGCCCCGGTCTTTACGATCCTTGAGGCACCGTTTATCTTGACGGTGAATCCTGACTGGGCAAGACGAAATGACGTAAAGACGGCTAAAGATCTTGTCGAATACGCTCGGCGTAATCCTGATAAATTGAGCTTTGGATCGGCAGGTCAGGGCAACATCTCACACTTGATGTTTGTGTCCTTGAGCAATGCAACAGGTGTCAAAACCACTCATGTCCCTTATAAAAGCGCGTCGCAATCTCAATTGGCCTTGATTAGTGGGGAACTGGATGCCAATTTCGACACACTGAGTGCGATACCAACGGCGCAGACAGGGAAACTCAAGGCTTTGGCGGTTACCGCTAATAAAAGACTCAAAGAGCTTCCTGATGTGCCGACCATGGCTGAGGCGGGCTTCGATAATTTTGAGGTGCTGTTTTGGATGGGATTGTTGGCACCTGCCGGTACCCCCGATCCAATCGTGAAAAAGATCTATGAGGCAGCTAGGCAAATCACCCAGAACAGCAGAGCGATGGCTGCGCTGACGCTCAATGGTGATGCATTAATCCTGGATCCAGTCGACTTCAAGAAGCGGATCAACAAAGAGGTACCACAGTGGGGCGAAGTGATCCGTCGCGAAGCTCTGGTGCTTGATTAATAGACAATCAAGCTACTTCGCTGATCACATTAAAAATAAGCGCGCGCTCTAAAGCCGAAAATATTCACTGGCCCACGGTCTCTGTTGTACCCGGGGTTGGTGATGTGCTGATAATCAATGGAAAATGTCAGAAAATCTGTTGCAGCGAAACTGTAGTAGGCCTCAAGAATTTGTTCAGGCCCGTAGTTCAAAGCGCCGTCTCCGACCAGTATCCCAAGACCACCATTTGCAAAATACTGCTGAGCGTCTTTAGAGATCCCGTTTACGATTCCGGCAAGACCCAGGGTATCGTTCGGGCGTCCCCAGCTGTTTCCTTTGATTGACAGGCCACCGCTTACCGATTGATTGATGTCAGTAAATTCATAGGCTTCATGCGCACCGCTGTTCTGGCTGGCACGAAGAAATACCCCCAGGGTAGGGGTAATTTCTTGTTCAAAATTAATGGCTACACCTGGGCGCCAGGCCATTTGTCTGACAAGCCCAGTGTCAGGCGAACTACCTGTTTGTTGAGCAAGCGTGACGGCATCACTGTAGCGCCCCATGTTGGCACGATTGACAAAGCCAAGGACTTTGAACTTGCCTTTCTTACCCCAGAGTTCGTGACGCTCTTCAAATTCTGTGACCAACTGGTACTGCTTGAAACCGATATCGATTTGTGTGCTGTTAGGCACAACCGACAAGTCGAAGAAGCCGCCCCTTAGTGACCACCAATCCTGATTCCATTCAATCGCGGCGCCATATGTGTAGCCCCAGGCATCAGCCGCATAGTCGAAAGCACCTGCCTCAACTCCCACCCAGTTGGCGAAATCCAGGCGCGGATCGTGCGCGTAGGTATTGGTGTCAAAGATGTCCACAACGGCAAACTTACCAGCGGTAATGACGATGTTGTTGGATGTCATCGTCTTGGCAAGTTGATTGGGCTGATCTTCCAGGGTAATTGAGTCACCGCCCAAATTGAACGATTGACGAATAAAGGCCCGAGTCGTTCTGTAATAAGGCTCGGCGCTTCCTACTTTGTATGCGGCGCCGCTTGGGAATCCGGCGATCCCCAGGGTGCCTGCGAGACCAAAACCCTGATTGATCTCGGGGTTGAAGTAGGCCTCGGCACCAGTCCAGAGTTTTATTCCAATGAATAAATCCGCGTCAAACGTAGCAGCACTATCGCTATAGCCAGGCAAACTGTTAGTACCAGAATACGGGGAGTTAAAAGCGGCGTACGTTTGAGTAAAGGATGTCATCTGCCCATGGATGCCCCATCGCTGATCAACAATGGGCTCTGCAGTAGCCGTGGTTTTATTTGTTGTGTCTAGCGTTGCGCTATTGGCAAGATTTTCGACTGCTGCTACTGGTTGCTCTGCTGCGACCAGATCAAAACAAATCGTACTGAGTAGCAATGCTTGGGCAAGCTGTCGTGCGTACTTCATAGGCAGTCCCGAGTAGTTGCGATAGGCAATGCCATCACGAAAATATGAGCTTTCTGTCTGAAAGCGCACTTGCTAACTAATATTTAGCGCTTATTGTATGTCCGCAATGTGACAAATAAATAACAAAAAAATACCAACCCCGAAGGGTTGGTATGTGCGGTAATTGGTGGTGCGGCCGCTGCTCTCGGTCGACGGATCAAACTTGAGTTAACGCCGGTCTGAATACGCAGTCAATATAGTCATATTGATCCGTTCCGTTCCACAAAAAAGGGCGGACGATGCTATCGGTATTACATCCCGCAGCGAGACGTGAAAGAGTATGCGGGCGCATCGGGCCTGCCACGCATGCCTGCAGCTGAGCTTGAGTCTGCAGTGCTTGAGCAATTACGGGGCCTTTTACGCTCACCAGAATTGCTTGCCGAGGTACTACCGCATGCGATCAGCTTAAATCCCAGTCTAGACGAGGTCAAAGCTACGGTTGCGATGACGCGCCTTGACGAGATTTGGGATCAGCTATTTCCTGCAGAGCAAGCGCGCATTGTGCGCCTCTTGGTCGAGAAGGTAATTGTGTCACCCACCGAGCTGGAGGTGCGTCTACGCGCAAACGGGCTTGAGAAAATGGTTCTGGAATTACAAGCCGATCGCCTGCAGGTCAAACTCGAGGAGGTTGCGGCATGAGAGGTCTACACATCCATAAAAATGGCACGCCGGAGGTCATTGAGTCCAGCGATGGCCGTCTCACGCTCTCGGTGCCAATTCAGTTCAAGCGACGCGCAGGTCGTAAACAGATTACGCTGCCCAGCGGAGAAGCGGGTGAGCCGAGGCCTTGGGGTATCGCCCCCACGGCGCTGCAACTGGCTTTAGCCAAAGGGCATCGCTGGCTTGCGCTAATGGAGTCGGGGAAGGTGAGTTCTTTGCGAGAGATCGCGGCCCAGGAGGGCGTCGACAATAGTTACGTCAGTCGCATGATGAATTTAACTGTGCTTTCGCCTGATATTGTTGAAGCGATTCTGGACGATGCGTTGCCGGATCATTTGACGCTATTTGATATCGCGGTGGACCCGCCGGCGCTTTGGGAGGGGCAGAGGGCTTGGCTTGGGCTGGCTGTGACCGTCTCATCTGAAACTGGTATCGCTCACTTGGAGATCAGTTTTTGATCAGGGAGTATTTGACCTACTCTGCCTCGCCCAGGAGATTCAATTAAATTACCGCCTCCAGACCTTTGCGATCCAGCAGATTAAGCAACTTTAGCGAGGGACCGCCTGGATGCTTATCGCCTGCTTCCCACTTGCGCACTGTTGACAGGCTAGTATTCAATACCGAAGCCAAAACAGCTTGGCTTAGTTTCAGGTGGTCCCTTAGTGCACGAATTTTTTCACTATCGTATGCTGGAATGGGATCTAGACAAAGCAGATCAAATTTGCGCATTTTTCGTTTATCAATGAAGCCGAGGCGATGAAGATCGCTTGCAGTTTCATGAACAGCTTCAAAAATGAGGCTCTTGGCCTTAGATTTTGTGGTCATCGCATATCTCCGTTAAGGATCCGTCATTCAAGGCTTCGTCCAGTTGTTTAACAGTCCTCGCCAATAGTTCTGCTGCAATATCTTTTAACGCTTCCAGTTCACCATCTGAGATATTTGCGCGGTCATTTTTTTCAAACCCGTACACAAAAATCCATCGGTTTCCCTTATTTGTCGCGACCAAGGTTCTGGCCCCACCTCGCTTGCCCCGACCGGAAAGTCCGACTCGTTTTTTGAGGATCCCGCCGCCCAGATCAGCATCGATCAAACCGTGCGTCATTTCGATCACTGCAGAATAGAGCGCTTTGTCACTGAGTTCAGTCTTGCGCATCCATCGAGCAAAGTAGCGAGTCTTAAAAATACGTTTCATACTTGATTGTGCCACTAAGTGGCATACATTGTCAAGGGTATTGCTACGACAGATTTGGTGCCAACTGCTCCAACTCCGCTGCCATCCGGTATCCCATCGCCCGGTAGCCTCGCTGGCGTTTGTCCCACATCCGAAGAAGTGTGGGGTGGCCAGTGTCGACAAAATCGATGATGCGCACGTCAGTCTTGCTTGCATGCTCACGATGTAAGCGTCCGGCGTATTGCTGCAAAGTGCCCTTCCATGACACAGGCATCGCCAAGACCATTGTGTCTAGTGGCGGGTGGTCAAATCCTTCTCCTACCAACTTGCCAGAGGCCAGCAAGATGCGTGGAGCATCAGGCGGCAAGGCGTTAAGTTCGTCAATCAGGACTGAACGCTGTTTTTTTGATAATCGACCGTGTAGAACAAAGTGAGAAGAAACTTGCCCCTCAAGTACAGCGCTAATGGCGTCCAAATGTTCGGTGCGTTCGGTTAGCACCAACACTTTGCGGCCAGATTCGAACGCGACCTTGACTTCAGCGGCAATCGTTTGGGTTCGCAAGGTGTCGTTGGCTAGATGCCGAAAGACATCCTGGATTCCCGCCTCTGTGCCCAAATTAATACGATCATGGCGTGTGATCGGCATAACCTCTAGGTCATGCGGAGCGCTGGCTGAGCGCATAGCCGTATGCCGTACCGGGCCGCACTGCATAAAGATAATGGGCTGTTGACCATCTCGTCGAATGGGCGTGGCGGTCAGTCCGAGCACGTATTTCGCTTTGGTCTTCTTCAAGATCGCATCAAACGATGCTGCACCAACGTGGTGACACTCGTCGATGATGACATGGCCATAGTTTTCAACCAAGGAATTGACCGCGCCTTGGCGTGACACCGACTGCATCACTGCAATATCGATCTTGCCTGTGGGCTTGGCCTTGCCACCACCAATGGTGCCAACTAAACCTTTGGCAACACCGAGGAAAACCTGCAAGCGCTCCTGCCATTGCCTGAGCAGTTCGGTACGATGCACCAGCACCAAGGTGTTGACGCCGCGTCGGGCAATGAGGGCCGCTGCAGTCACCGTTTTACCAAAAGCCGTTGGTGCGCAGAGCACACCAGCGTCATGTTGCATCATTTGCGCAACAGCCGTTTCTTGATCCAAGCGGAGTCGGCCGGTGAAATCCGCATCAAGTGGCTCACCTGAAAAACGCTCATCTTGTATCTCCCACGCAATGCCGTTGTCTTTGAGCAAAGCCCGCGCGGCGTCCAGACAGCCGCGCGGCAATGCAATGTGTTTTGGAAAATTCTCGGCGTTACCAATGATCCGGGGCTTGTCCCAGACTGACATGCGCATGGCCTGCGCTTTGTAAAACTCAGGATTCTGAAAAGCAGCCAAACGGATCAAGCGATTGGCCAGTGCTTGCGGTAGTTGAGCCTTCTCAAAATAGATCATATTGGACAGCGTGACGCTTAAGGACTTTGGCAATGGTCCAGACAATTTCTTTTTGGCTTGCGCACTGCTTTTCCAAGGGGTAGCCAGATCTTCATCATCGATGAAGGTTACATCGAGCGGGTGAGCTTTTCCGGTGGCTCGCAAAACTGTGGGCTCAATGTCGAGGACGGACATTGGCTGGATTGCTGCTAAAAAGGCCCATTGATCGGCATACGGTTGTAAGTCGCCATTCACAAAAACGCTTCGACCACTTTCCCGGGGGCGCTTTTGTAGGGGAAGTGCAATCAGGTTGCCAAAGCCACCCTTTGGCATGCTGTCTTGGTTGGGAAATAGCCGATCATAAGACGTGAGCTTCAACTGCCTTGTGCGCGCGCAGGTATGGCTGATGAGGGCAGTGCCCAGTCTTCGGGCATCGCGGGCTGACACGCGCCCTTCAAAAAACAGCCAAGCATGTGCACCCTGACCAGAGCGGGACACTTCTAGCGCGCACGGAACGCCTAATTCGTCGCAGGACTTCATGAAGGCGCGGGCATCGTCCTGCCACTGCTCCTCATCAAAATCAACCGCCAGAAAATAGCAGCAGTCATCCTCTAACAAGGGGTAGACGCCATTCTCCAATTTCTGATCGGCATTGTCCATTTCTTTGAGGCCTGCTCGATAGCCAGATAGATGACCTTCTTTGCAGACTCATCGGTTGGGAATACCTTGCGACGTTTGGTCGCTGCCCGAATGACGCTGTTCAAAGACTCTACCGCGTTGGTAGTGTAAATCGCTTTTCGTATCTCTGAAGGAAACTCAAAGAGGGTTCGCAGGTTGACCCAGTGGGTGGTCCACGACTTTGTAATTTGTGGGTACTGCGCATCCCACGTCTTGCCAAACCGATCAAGCTCGGCAAGCGCCTGGTCTTCAGTGGTTGCCTGATAGATTTGCTTGAGGTCTCTGGTGACGGCTTTGTAGTCTTTCCACGAGACGTATTTCAGGCTATTGCGAACCATGTGAACAATGCAAAGCTGAATACGTGTTTGGGGGTACTCGACCGCAATCGCGTCAGGGAAGCCTTTAAGCCCATCAACGCAGGCAATCAGAATATCTTTAACGCCGCGATTTTTTAGTTCGGTCAGCACAGAGACCCAGAACTTTGCGCCTTCATTCTCGGACATCCAAAGCCCCAGCAGATCCTTATGCCCGTCCATATTGACGCCCAGCGCTAGATAAATGGCCTTATTAACCACCCGCATGCCCTCACGGATCTTGAGCACAATGCAGTCGAGGTACACGATCGGATAGACGGTATCCAGTGGGCGGCTTTGCCAGGCCGTCACTTGCTCGAGGACTCGGTCGGTAACCTTTGAAATTAAAGTCGCTGAGACGTCAGCGTCATACATTTCTTTGAAGGCGTCGACGATCTCGCGAGTGGTTAATCCCTTGGCATAAAGCGTCAGAATTTGATCGTCCATCTGCGTGAGCCGCGTTTGATTCTTACGCAATAGTTGGGGTTCAAACGTACCATCGCGGTCTCGAGGCGTTTCGATCTCAACGTCGCCGTGCTGGCTCTTTAACCGTTTGGACGTTGTGCCATTGCGGGCGTTACCCTTGGCTGGCCGGCTGTCGCCGTGCTTCTCATAACCAAGATGTTCGGTCAGCTCTGCGCTGAGTGCCGTCTCGACGGTTAGTTTAAGAAGCTCTCGAGACAAGGCGTTTAGGTCAGCCTCAGTCTTAATATCTTTAGCCAGTTCGTTGGCCAATGCTTGAAGTTTGGTACGATCCATTTGTGTGCCTAACATGACGGTTCCTCAAATAAGAGGTTAATAGGCCGCCAGAACTTACACAAATTAATTTACAGCCTCGTTTGAGCGGAATACGCACCAAATGTGCATTATTGTCATTACGTCTTTGATTTACTATTTTTTGTCTCAGAACCCGCTAATCTTAGAGCGTTTCAAGTTATTGGTATTCAGAAGTTGTTCCATAAAAATTAACTATAATTTTTAGCTATACGAATATGTGTGCCAAGCTTCAAATTTTTTCTAGTAGTTTTGTCTTCAACGTTACAACTAATCAGCCTGTTCTTTCCCACGTCTCTTAAACCAATCACGAGCTGTTTGTTTTGGTCTCTCTCCTTGCCAATCAATGACCTTTTTTTGAGCTTCTAAAATTTGCTCAGCTGTCATTTTTATTTCAAGGTCTGCCAGGCTGTCTAGCGCATCCTGATCACCGTCCCTGCTGGCAAGACTGAACCACATATATGCTTTAATTAAATCTACAGGCACGCCTTGGCCGTTTAAATACATTTCACCCAAGTTATTTTGTGAAGCTAAGAGCCCTTGAGCGGCAGCTAATCTATACCAAACGTGTGCAGCTGCATAATTTTTTTCCAAAACTTCGCCGGCAACGTAGTGCCATGCAATATCATGCTGCGCTTGATCATGCCCCTGTTCTGCAGCGAGTGTCCACCACTTAATCGCTTCGTTTTCATCCTGTGGCACACCAAAACCGTTGCTATAGGCGTATCCAAGGTTGTATTGTCCCAGGATGTCCCCTTGATCCGCTGCACTGCGAAGCCACTGGATGGCTAGAGAATAATCCTGACTAACACCACTGCCTTGAGCAAACATGAGACCAAGTTTTCTCTGGGCAACAGCAGACCCGTTGCTCGCTGCAAGTTCGAACCAGCGTACGGCCTGACTTAAATCCTGCGGAGCATCTTTCCCCTCCTGAAATTTTAAAGCCAACCTTAGCTGTGCATCAACAGAGCCGCTGTTTGCGGCTAATACTAATGGGTCGTCTTGCCCATCACTAGCCACTCCCGCATGTCGACGATTCAGGAACTGAGTGAAGGTATATAGCGCAAGATCATAATCAAGCTTCGCGATATTATTAGTGTCAGCCGAAACCAACATGAGGGCGGTGGTAACTGCTGACCAGTTGATCTGTTCGGGACCGAAGTAAGTCTGTATCGAACCTGCGATGGCGCGTTTGAACTCTGTGACCAAGTCCCCTGAAATCCGCGCTGTATCATCATCCAACGTTAGCATCATATTTGTGGTGAAATTTTTATAAAGTTTGTTCAATGATCTGAATGATTTGAGGCAACAGTTTTTCACGCATCAGCTTCATTTCGGAGATAGCCCATGTACAAAGTGCATCTAACTCGTCAGGTTGCGAGTCAATGGATCCCTCGTGGTAGATCGCAATGCGCGAGCCTTTCTTGTCGTCCATGCGCTCCCAGCTCAACTGTCGATTAAGATCATTATTGAGTTGGTGTTGTTGCAGCGCAATTTCATCGAACCTCAGTTTGTTTGTATCAGCGTCCTTTGATTCCAAGTAAATTTCAACCTTCAATTTTCCAGTGCCTGTAAAAGCGACATACCAACCAACGTCGCTTTTTCCTGTCGAAAATCTTGTCCAGTTTTGGGGAAGCGATTTTTTTAGCCCTTTGAACCCATTCTCGCGCGCGATATCAACAAGATTTTGGAAAAATGCCTTGTATTGAAGTCCTTTAGTTGTAGGTAGGGTGTCATCAAACGGAACCGATCCTTTTTCCCATTCGTTTGGGGAAACCACAAGTTGCAATTCGTAAGTCGGTTTTGAATCATCGATCCTAAAAACTCGAGGCACTATGGCAAAGAAATTTGTGTCAGCAGAGGTCTTTCGATTTAGCCAGTCCAAAGCTGCCTTGTGTTCGTCGCGAATTTCGCGAGCGATCCAAACAATTACAGCCGCTTCTAAGCCAGCCGCATAAGTTAATAGCTGACCTAGATGGCTATGGTCAGTTACCTCGAGCTGATTTTCAATTATGACGGTTCTACCAGAGCCAAGATCGACTGCATGAAGGTCACATGAAAAATTACCAACGCTTGCTTCACGCTCTCTTAGTTCAAGCTCAAGTCCAAGAACATCGCCAAGAACTTGAATATTGTCTGCTAACCAAGGTGTGAAATTGCTGGCTTCGTTGTTCCAAGCCAGCCTTAAGTCCAGATACTCAAGTTTTCCAAATTCCATTTTCTAAACTCCGCGGCAAGTTCTAGTGACAAATCGAGACACCATGTCAGATGATAGTAATGAAAGATCGTTAAAAACTTCATCTTTTTTAGTGCTTGGTCGGTGTGCTTTTGTAGTTCGGCTTGTACCAAAACTTTCCCGTGGATCTATCTCTGTAGACGTCGTTGCCATCTTTTGTCTCAATAAAATCGAGTTCATTCTCAAGTTCATCTGCCTCTCTTCGCATTAGGCCAACGCTACCTTCGGGAGTCCAGCCAGGCGGCGTGTGCAGATATATTGCTTTATCTCTTATTTGTGTGCCTTTGATATTGATTCCGCAAGCAATTTTATGGCCTTCAAATAGCCAGCACATTAGGACTTTTATGCCAGTGCTGCCAACTTCAGATCTCATTTGCTCAATCCAATCGCATGGTCGCCACAACCCTGTGTCTTGCTCAATTACAGCAATATCATTGATTTCACGACTTCGATCGAAAACCCCAAAAGCCTCTTTTTTTGATTCGAATTGAAGGCCTTTATTCTCAAGTGAATCGATGTACTCCTCAACAGACTGCGAATCCCAAAAGCCTAAGCTCACTAACTCTTCGTCTGTGCACATCTTGTTATGTGGCAGGTCCTCTTGAAAGGCTAACCAGCCGCCTTGGTAGAACTTATCTATTGAATCACGCCTGATGATGACTGATATCGCTTCACACAGCACGGCCATAGAACAGCTCCACAAATTTACGATTTCGCTCTGATCAATTGGTTTCTTCTTAGAGATTAAATGATTATGCGAAATAGTTGACGCGACGACTTGTCTTATTGAGGTGAGCAGTATGAATACATCAGTGTCTCACCACACGCCACACCGCCGCGGCGCAGTCTCCTTTGCTACCCAATGCCGCACAAAAACTCGCTCGATCAGTCCGCAAGTAACACATTGATTTTAAAGGGTTTATCAAAAACCGCTCGCGGACTTCGACTCATATCCACAGCGCAGACTTCCAGAGACTATCCGCCCCCAGAGACAAAACCCTCTCTTTTACCGCCCCGAACCCCCGTCTCCGCAGTCCGCAACACTCCCCACAGACCCGCATTAACCCAAACCTGCACACAAAAAAATACCAACCCCGAAGGGTTGGTATGTGCGGTAATGGTGGAGCCGGGGGGAATTGAACCCCCGTCCGCAAGCCCTAGGCAGGCAGTTCTACATGTGTAGTCTGTTCACTTTTTGTTTAACCTCGGACTATGCCAACAGACAGGCCTTTCCTTGGCGATTCACTTGGTTTTAAGCGTTTGACGAATGACCCGACAAACCCCGATTCTTTGTTGATGACGCTGCTGTGGTTTTACCCACCTGACCCAAAGACAAATCAGTGCAGCGGCTCACCGCTTAAGCGGCCAGAGCGAAACGCGAGTCGTTTGCGTTTGTATTGTTTCCAGTGGATTTACGAGCTTACTGGTGCTCGACATGCCCTGCACTGAGTCGTGACCCACGTCGAATCCGGATCGGCCCCAATAGCGCTATTGTAGTCGAACTATGTCGGAAATAAGACGCGCAACATGTAAACGAACTTAGGCTTGTGTAAACAATCGTTGCACAATCGGCCATATCTCTAAGGGCGTTGCTGCGTAATGATCGGCATCCCAGGTTTCAACGGGATGCTCAGAGCCACAATAACCATATCCTGCTGCAACCGAAATCAT
>Ga0007882_10000159_pt1 | contig 38710 bp, 34 predicted proteins | sample CryBogCBH12Aug01_FD_71195 | JGI IMG/M metagenome (GOLD analysis project Ga0007882, IMG submission 71195) | Freshwater microbial communities from Crystal Bog, Wisconsin, USA - CBH12Aug09.1 | ecosystem: Environmental > Aquatic > Freshwater > Lake | place: Crystal Bog, Wisconsin, USA | collected... | reverse complement strand
CAGATCAAGCAGGCGGAGGCCCTCGGCATCCATGGTCTGGTGATCGGCGATGCCCTCCTCGATGACTACTATCCCGGCAAGCGCCTGGCCCAGATCCTGGCCGGCGTGGAGCCCCCGAAGAAAGCCGTGAAGCCCAAGGGCAAGACCGGCTCTGCCGCTGACGCGGCGCAAGCCCCCACGGCCGTTCCGGCGGCCAAGGAACGCATATCCACCCCGCGGAAAGAATCGGCCCAACTTGGCACGAAAGATGCTAAAGGCAAGCCATCTTCCCGCACGACCCCTTCCAACCCCGCCCAAAAGGGCGTAAAGGAGCCACCCATGGCCGAAACCCCCACCCCCGCGGTCGTCGCCGCTGAAGCCCCCGCCGCCAAGAAGCCGGCGAAGAAGGCCGCCCCCAAGAAGGCCGCCGCCAAGAAGCCCGCCGTGAAGAAGGCCGCGCCGAAGAAGGCCGCCGCCAAGAAGCCCGCCGTGAAGAAGGCCGCGCCGAAGAAGGCCGCCGCCAAGAAGCCGGCTGTCAAGAAGGCCGTGAAGAAGGCCGCGCCCAAGAAGGCCGCCGCGAAGAAGGCCGCCCCCAAGAAGGCCGCCGTGAAGAAGGCCGCGCCGAAGAAGGCCGCCGTGAAGAAGGCCGCCCCCAAGAAGGCCGCCCCCAAGAAGGCCGCCCCCAAGAAGGCCGCCGTGAAGAAGGCCGCGCCGAAGAAGGCCGCCGTGAAGAAGGCCGCCCCCAAGAAGGCTGCCGCCAAGAAGCCCGCAGTGAAGAAGGCCGCCCCCAAGAAGGCCGCCAAGAAGTAGGCCCTAGCGGCACACGCAACCTGGCTATTATCAGAGAGGCGCGCTGGCGCGCCTCTCTGAGCCGGGTGAACCCATGAACATCATTGACCGCGTCTCCGCCCTCGAAGTGCTCGACAGCCGTGGGAATCCCACCGTGCTGGCGAGGGTGCAACTTTCCGATGGGACGGCCGGTCAGGCCATCGTTCCGTCCGGCGCCTCGACCGGAAGCCGGGAGGCCCTCGAGCGTCGCGATGGCGACAAGAAGCGCTACCTGGGCAAGGGCGTCCAGGGCGCGGTGGATGCCATCAATGTCGAGCTGGCAGCCGCGCTGCAGGGCATGGATCCCTTCCAGCAGGCCGAGCTCGACGAGCTCATGTGCGACCTGGACGGCACCGAGAACAAGGGCCGGCTGGGCGCCAATGCCATCCTGGGCGTGTCCATGGCCCTGGCCGACGCCTCCGCCAAGGCGGCCCGCATGCCGCTCTACCGATACCTCGGCGGGGCCTCGGCCCGGCTGCTGCCCGTGCCCATGATGAACATCCTCAATGGGGGTGCCCACGCCGACAACAACGTGGACATCCAGGAGTTCATGGTGCTGCCCGTGGGCGCTCCCAGCTTCCGGGAGGCCCTCCGGTGGGGTGCCGAGGTCTACCATGCCCTGAAGGGGGTCCTGAAGGCCCGCAAACTGGCAACGGGCGTCGGGGACGAAGGTGGCTTCGCCCCGAACCTGGGCTCCAACGAGGAGGCACTCGAGCTGATCGGGGAGGCCGTCAAGAAGGCCGGCTACAAGCTCGGCAAGGACATCTACCTGGGCCTGGACTGCGCCGCCAGCGAGTTCCACAACGGCAAGGCCTACACCCTTGATGGCGGCGTCAAGACCCCCGCCCAGCTGGTCGAGTATTATTCGGGCCTCGTGGCGCGCCACCCGGTCATCTCCATCGAGGACGGCTTCGCCGAGGGTGACTGGAAGGGCTGGAAGGCCCAGACCGTCGCCATGAGCGCCAGGACCCAGCTGGTGGGCGACGACCTCTTCGTCACCAACCCCGCCATCCTGGCCAAGGGCATCAAGGAGGGCGTGGCCAACGCCATCCTGATCAAGCTGAACCAGATCGGCACCGTCACGGAGACCCTCCGGGCCGTGGACATGGCCCACAAGGCGGGCTACCGGGCGATCATCAGCCACCGCAGCGGCGAGACCGAGGACAGCTTCATCGCCGACCTGGCCGTGGCCACCGGTGCGGGCCAGATCAAGACCGGCGCCCCCTGCCGCACGGACCGGGTGGCCAAGTACAACCGCCTGCTCCAGATCGAGTGGGAGCTGGGCGCTGCGGCCCGCTATGCCGGCCGCGAGGCCTTCGGATCCTGCCTCTCCTAGGAGAACCCAAGCGTGCCCAACCACACCCCGACGAGGCCGCGATGAAGCCGGGCGGGATGCGCCGCAAGGACAGGGCATGAACGCCAACTGGCTCCTGAAGTCCTCCACCCTGTGGGGCGTCCTCGGCGTCTCGGGGTTCTTGTCACTCATGGCCATGCTCTTTGCCCAGGGCGGGCTGCCCGAGCTGAACCGCCGGGAGGCGGAGCTGGCCACGGCCCGGGCCCACCTGCTCCAGCTGAACCACCGGAACCGCGAGCTGCTGGAGGAGGTCCAGCGGCTCGCGGCGAAGGACCCTGAGCTGATGGAGGCCCTGGCACGCCGGCAGGGTTACGCCCGCAAGGGAGAGACCGTCTACACCTTCCGCAACCGCGAGCGGTAGCTTGGAGCTGCGGCTGGCCTCCGCCGCGGGGAACCTCTTCGGCTACCTCTGGGCCGATGAGGCTAAAGGTTGTCCTGGAGAGACCTATGCTCGAGTCCTGTGTCCAAAGGAGCAGGGCTTCGGTTTAGATGGCCTTTTTTTGATGCAAACACCCGGAACGGGCCCGTGGACCCTGGAGCACTGGGATACCGATGGTTCCAAGTCCTTTTGCTCCAACGGTAGCAGGGCGGCACTCAGCCTTCCGGGGGCCCCTTCCGGGGCGCTGATCGAGGCGGTCTCCAGCGGCGAGCACATCCGGCTCCGTCGTGTCGGTGATGAGATCGGCATCCGCATGCCGGAGGGTGAAGGCTTCGGTCTGCGTGCGGTGCCGTTCCCCATCGCGGGACCCGCGGGGTTCGGCTGGATCGGCAATCCGCAGCTGGTGCTGCGGGTCCCCTCCGTGGCGGCGGTGGACCTGCCGGCCCTCGCGCCGCCGCTCCGCCACCACGCGGCGCTGCCCGGCGGCACCAACGTGAGTGTGGTCGAAGTGCTCGCGCCGGGCGAGGCGAGGATCCGCTCCTGGGAGCGCGGCGTGGAGGGCGAGACCCTCTGCTGCGGTACTGGAAGCGCGGTGGCCGCCGCCTGGCTGGCCGCCACCGAAGGCATCACGACCTGGCACCTCCACACTGCTGGCGGCGAGGTGGTGACCGTTTCGCTGGTCCTGGACGCAGGTGGTGCGTGGCGGGACTTGTGGCTCTCCGGCCCGGTCCGCAACCGTGGCACAGTGTCCCTGGATCCCTCGCAGCTGCTGCGCTTGCGCGCCTAGGCTGGCGGCCTCTTCGCCGTGGAACCCAACCTGCTAGACTGGTTGTTCCACACCCGAAGGGATGCCGAGATGCTTGGTTCGACGAGCGCCTGCGCGATGAGGAGGGCGGCCTGATGCGCGCCCGGGTGGTGGCTCTGGCGAACCAGAAGGGCGGCGTGGGGAAGACCACCACGGCCATCAACCTGGCCGCGTCCCTCGCCATGATGGAGAAGATGGTCCTGCTGGTGGACTTCGATCCCCAGGGCCACAGCACCACCGGGCTCGGTTTCGCCAAGCCGGATCACCGCGCCGGGGCCTACGCCCTCATGAAGGGTGCGCCGGCCGAGGCCCTCCTCCTCAGCACCGAGGTGCCGATGCTCCAGGTGCTGCCCGCCGGGAAGGACCTCGCGCAGCTGGAGTTCGAGCTCTTCGAGCTGCCCCAGCTCCAGGTGCTGAAGCAGGTCCTGGCGCCGCTCATCAGCCGCTTCGACTACATCCTCATCGACCCGCCGCCCAGCCTCGGCATGATCACCCTCAACGCCCTTACGGCCGCCGATGAGGTCATCGTCCCCATGCCCTGCGAGTTCTTCGCCCTGGATGGGCTGGCGGAGCTCACGGAGACGCTGCGGCGCATCCAGGCGGGCCCGAACCCCAGGCTCAAGCTCGGCGGCATCCTGCTCACCATGGCCGAGGAGCGCACCAACCTCGGGGCCGCCGTGGCCAGCGAAGTGCGCCAGGCCTTCCCGGGCAAGGTCTTCCGGACCATGATCCCCCGCAACATCCGCCTCGCCGAAGCGCCCAGTCACGGCAAGCCGGTCGCGTTCTATGACCTGCGCTCGAAGGGCGCCCAGGCCTACCTGAACCTCGCCCGGGAGTGGGTCGGCCAGGAGTCTCTGGTGAGGAGGGAAGCTTGACCATTCCACTGAAGCGTCCGGCCCTGGGCCGTGGACTCACCTCGCTCATGAGCCAGATGGCGCCGGAGGACTCGCCGCAGCGCGAGCTGCCCCTGGGCAGCCTGCTGCCCAACCGGGCCCAGCCCCGCACCAACTTCGACGAGACTGCCCTGGATGAGCTGGCCGAGAGCCTGAAGCAGCACGGCATGGTCCAGCCAATCGTGGTCCGCAAGGTCGGCGAGCAGTTCGAGATCATCGCCGGTGAGCGCCGCTGGCGGGCGGCCCGCAAGGCCGGCCTGGCCATGGTCCCCGTGGTCATCAAGGAGGTCCCGGACGACCGCCTGCTGGAGATCGCGCTGGTGGAGAACATCCAGCGCCAGGAGCTGAACCCCATCGAGGAGGCCACGGCCTACTGGCAGCTGGGCGAGCACCTGCGCCTCACCCAGGAGCAGGTGGCGGACCGCGTGGGCAAGTCCCGGCCCCAGGTGGCCAACACCCTGCGCCTGCTGCGGCTCCCCGCCGAGCTGAAGCTGGACGTGGCCAAGGGCCGGCTCAGCACCGGCCACGCCAAGGTGCTGCTGGGCGTCGCCGACCTGCGCCTCCAGGAGCAGCTGGCCCACGAAGTGGTGGCGCAGCAGCTCAGCGTCCGTGCCCTCGAGGCCCGCATCCAGCACCTCCAGAAGCTGGCCCGCCCCAAGTCCCGGAAGCGGCACCCCCAGGACATCTTCATCAAGGCTGCCGCCGAGGAGCTGACCCAGTCCTGGGGCACCCGCGTTGAGATCAAGGCCAAGGGCAAGGCGGGCTCCCTGGTGATGCACTTCGGCAGCGAGGCCGAGCTGGACCGCCTCTTCGAGGCCCTCAAGCACGGCCCGGCCAAGCGCCGCTAGGAGCTGTCCCCCGTCACCGGTAGGAGTCCCCATGTCGTCCTGGTTCGTCAAGAAGCGCCTGCAGAAGACCGCCGTCGAGGAGAAGACCGTCCGCGTGCCCGAGGGCCTGTGGATCAAGTGCGAGGCCTGCAAGGAGCTCATCTACCGGAAGGAGCTGGTCAACACCCACAACGTCTGCCCCAAGTGCGGCTACCACTTCCGCATCGGGGTGGAGGAGCGCCTCGAGAACCTGCTGGACTCCGGCTGGACCGAGCTGTTCGGGAACCTGCGCAGTGCCGACCCCCTGGGTTTCGTGGCCATGAAGAGCTACAAGGACCAGCTGAAGAAGCTGGAGGATGAAGGCCAGACCGAGGACGCCGTGATCGTGGTCGAAGGCGCCGTCTCGGGCCACCCGGTGGTGGCCGCCATCATGAACTTCGACTTCCTGGCCGCCAGCATGGGCAGCGTCGTTGGCGAGAAGCTGCGCCTGGGGGTCGAGCGGGCCCTCGAGAAGCAGTGCGCCTACATCATCGTCAGCTGCAGCGGCGGAGCCCGCATGCAGGAGGGCACCCTGTCGCTCATGCAGATGGCCAAGGTGAGCGCGGCGCTGGCGAAGCTCGACAAGGCCGGCCTGCCCTACCTCAGCATCCTCACCGATCCCACCACCGGGGGCGTCAGCGCCAGCTACGCCATGCTCGGTGACCTCAACATCGCCGAGCCCAAGGCCCTCATCGGCTTCGCCGGACCCCGCGTCATCGAGCAGACCATCAAGCAGAGCCTGCCCGAGGGGTTCCAGCGCTCGGAGTTCCTCCAGGCCCACGGCATGGTGGACAAGGTGGTGAACCGGGACCACCTCAAGGACTTCATCACGGCCTGCCTGGCGTGGATGATGCCGTCGGCGACCTGAGCCGCGGATCCCGGTGAACGACACGTTCCAGCCCATCCACATTCCGCGCCTCCAGGAGCGGGGTCACCTCGGCATCAAGTGCGGGCTGGAGAACATCCACGCGCTGCTGGACGGGCTGGGCCGGCCGGATGCGGGCTACCCGGTCATCCTCATCGCCGGGACCAACGGCAAGGGCAGCACCGGCGCCTTCCTGGCCCACATGCTGAAGGCCGCGGGCCTGATCGTGGGCTGGACCACCTCGCCCCACCTCGCGGATGTCACCGAGCGTATCTGGGTGGACGGCCAGCCCATCGGCACCGGGGCCCTGGACCTGCTGCTGGGCGAGGCGTTCGAGACCGAGACCCGGCTGGGCCTCCAGGCCACCTACTTCGAGCTGATGATCACCGCGGCCCTGTCGGCCTTCCGCATGACCGGGGTGGAAGTGGCCATCCTCGAGGTGGGCATGGGCGGCCGCTGGGACGCCACCAATGCCACGGACCCCCTGCTCACCATCCTGACCACCATCGGCCTCGACCATCAGCAGTACCTGGGCGACACCCGCGAGGCCATCGCCCGGGAGAAGCTCTGCACCGCACGGGAAGGTCGGCCCCTGGTCCTGGGCCCCTCCCTGGACCAGGCCTGGATCCGTCCCCTGCTGCCCTGCCACCCGGTGCTTTGCCCCGCGCCGCGCCTGGGCCCCGTGGACATCCGCTGGGACCACTCGCGGGTCGGCGGCAACCGCGTGGCGCTGGCGGGGCTGCACCAGCTGGACAACCTGGCCACGGCCTTCGAGGCCATCCGCCAGCTCCAGCAACGGGGCTTCCCCATCCCGGAGGAGCGCCTCTGGTCCGGCGTGGCGGCCACCCACTGGCCGGGCCGACTCTGGCGAGTGCCGGAGCTCTCCGGGGTCTGGATGGACGGGGCCCACAACCCCGAGGGGGCGCGGGCCCTGGCGGACCATGCCCTGGCCTGCGGCGTGCGCCCGCACCTCTTCTTTGGCGCCATGGGCGACAAGGACCTCGAGGGGGTGGCCCGGGAGCTGAAGCGCATGCGGCCCCTGTCCATCACCTTCATCCAGGGCGACGCGCCCCGCTACGCGAAGGGTCCCCAGCTCCGGGCGGCCTGGGGCCTCGAGGCCCTAATTCTCAGCATCCCGGAGGCCGCGGCCCGGCTGCGCGAGCCGGCGGATTCGCCCCGGCTGGTGTCGGGGTCGCTCTACCTGTTGGGCGACCTGCTGGGCGAGCTGGGCATCCACCCGTTCTAGTGCGCCAGGACCTCCGAGGCCTCGGAGTGCCCCGGGGAGAGTGGGCCTTCCGCTCACGGCTCTCACGCCCCCCGGGGCGCCGGCCGATAAGGCCCCATGCGCTGGTTTCCGCTCTGCCTCTGCCTCGCCGGTGTCCCCCTGGCCGCCCAGGTCGCCCTCCACATCGTCGCCGTGGAGCGCCGGGGGCCGCCGCCCTACGAGGAGGCCGATCGGGTCTACGTTCTGGATGGCGGACAAGACCAGGGCCTCCACCTGGGTGGGCGGCTGCTGGTGAAGCGGGCCGACACTTCCGCCCTTCTGGGTCACCTCAAGGTGGTCGAGTGCCGCCCTGACCAGGCCCAGGCCCTGTTCGAACCGCTGGAGTCCACGTATCCACTGAAGGGTGACTTGGCGCTCCTCTCGCAGGTGGGCCGGCTGCCGCTGGCACCCCTCCTGGATCCAGCCCCGCTCCCGCTTCTGCCGCGGCCGCGGGCGGGCGCGGAGCCGCCCCCCAAGGAAGGGCTGCTCTTCTTCCTGCCTGGCCGCGCCGAACTCAGCCTGGGCGGTGTCCGCAAGCTGGAGGCCTGGGTCGCAGCCTGGGGTGGTGCCGGCCGCTGGAGCGTGCAGGTGCCCGCCAGCAAGGGCAGCAGGCCCGAGATCCAGAAGCAGCGGGCCGAGTCGGTCCAGGCCGCGCTCCGGGCCCTGGGCATTCCGACGGTGGCCCTGGAGTCGGGCGCGCGGACTGCGGAGGGTCCCAACGACCCTGCCTGGGTCCGGCACTGGGACTGACGCTTCCGGAGGCATCCCGGCTGGTGACGAACGATGGCAGCGGTGATTCCGTTCCAGCTCCTGACCCACCAGCCTTCGAGGCGCGGCACACTGGAGAGACCCCAGGATTTCTGATGCTGCCTCTTCCCGCCCTGTTCCTGCTGCAGGCTCCGGCGCCCCCCACGCCCCCGCCGGAGCCCGCGCGCCCGGCCCGCATCGAGCTGACCACACCCTTCCCGGTGCACCTGGGCAGCGTCGGCCCCCGGGAGGTCCGGGAGGCCGTCTTCGGCATCCGGAGCCTCCACGACCGGGCCTTCCGGTTCCGGCTGCTGGACCTCACGCCGGGCGCGAGCCTGGAGGAGGCTCAGCTGGCGGCGCCCGTGCTGCCCGGCGAGCTGCGCCTGGTTCGGCTCCAGGTGGACCCGACCGGACTGGAGGGCATGGTGAAGGGGGCCGTGCGCCTGGGCACCGACGATCCGGCCCAGCCCAACTATGTGCTGCGCTATGACCTGGAAGTGCGCCCCGAGGTGGCCGTCGACGCCTTGCGCCGGAGCCTGGGAGAGGTGGCCAGGCATGAGCGTCCCGAAGTCGGGTACCGTTTCACCCGGGAAGGCGGCGATCCCTTGAAGCTGGTCCTGGCCAGCGAGGTCCCCGCCCACCTCGAGGCCGAGGTCCTCCCCGGAGGCACCTCCGCCGAGCTGCGCGTGCGGCTGCGGCCCGAGCGGCTCCCGCCCGGTCCCACCGCAGGGCTGGAGGTCCTCAAGGTGGCCACCAATGCTCCGCGGCAGCCGCTGCTCACGCTCTACCTGGACTGGCGCCTGGTGACCGCGGTGGTGCCCACCCCGTCACGCCTGGTGTTCAGCGATCGGCAGACCACCCTGCTGGAGCTGGAGCTGACCGCGCGCGACGGCAAGCCCTTCCGGCTCCTCCGGGCCACGATTCAGGGGCAGGGCTTCCGCCTGCTGGAGGTCCCTGGCACCGTGGCGAGCCGGCACCGGCTGCGGATCCAGCGCACCGGAACCACGCCGGAGGCTATGCTGGTACTCCAGTGCTCCAGCATGGCTGAACCCCTGCGGGTGCCCCTGAGGTTCCTGGATCCCGCGGTCCGTCCGGCCACGGTGACCCCGCCGCCCGATCCGATCGACGAACACCACCACCATTAATAAGATGGTGGCCGCCCGCTCCCCCTGGAGGGCCCCATGGTCCTGATCGCCATCCTGCTCCTGCTCGTCGCCGGCATCGCCTGGCGCATGAAGACCAAGCTGGGCTTCCCGCTCTCGGCGCGGCTCCTGGTCGTCCAGTGGGCGACCCTGGCCCTGGGGCTGGTGGTCCTCCTCGGGTCCATGGCCGTGATCATCCCGCCGGGTCAGGCGGGGGTGGTGGTGCTGTTCGGGACGGTGCGGGAGCAGGTGCTGCCCGCGGGCCTGCACTTCATCAACCCCTTCTCCCAGGTGGTCGAGATGGAGGTCCGCACCCGGAACTACACCATGTCGGGCATCGCCGACGAGGGCCAGAAGAAGGGCGACGACTCCATCCCCGTCATCACCTCCGACGGCCTCACGGTGAAGCTGGACGCGACCGTCTTCTACCACCTGGACCAGGACCGCTGCGCCAAGATCTACGAGAAGATCGGCAACGACGTGGAGGGCCAGATCCTGCGCAGCCAGATCCGCACCTCCCTGCGGGACGCCGCCGCGGGCCTCACGGCCACCGAGCTCTACACCACCCGCCGCATGGGCTTCGTGGAGAACGTCACGAAGACCCTCACCACCGCCTTCAAGGAGCGCGGCATCGTCATGGAGCAGGTGCTGCTCCGCAACGTGCTGCTGCCCGACCAGATCACCAAGGCCATCAACGACAAGATCGCCGCGGACCAGGACGCCCAGAAGATGGCCTTCGTGCTGCAGAAGGAGAAGCAGGAGGCCGAGCGCAAGCGCATCGAAGCCGAAGGCCAGGCCAAGGCCCAGCAGATCGTCAGCCAGAGCCTCACTCCCCAGATCATCGAGTACCAGCGCATCCAGGCCCTGCGCGACATCGGCGCCAAGGGCAACCTCATCATCACGCCCATGGGCGGGGCGACCCCCATGATCCAGGTGCCCGCCCGGAAGTAAGCAGGGGGCTGGGAGGAAAGGAGCCGGCTCAGATGCTGGGGAGGGGCCCGGCCTTCTTCTTGGCGGGAGGGCTGTCCTTCTTCCTGAGGTCGAGGGTCAGCTTGATCTCCTGATCACCGCGCTGCACGTCGAAGATCACCTCATCGGCGGGCGGCTCCACTTCCAGCATGGCCATGAGCTGGCCCTCGTTCTCGATGACCCGGCCCTGGTAGCCCAGCAGGATGTCGCCGAACTGCTTGATCTTGCCCTTGTCATCCAGCTCCAGGGCCCTCATGCCCGCGCGGCCGGCGGGGGAGTCCGGGTCCACCTTGATGACCAGCAGGCCGTGGGTGATGCCGAACTGCTGCTGAGCCGCCGCTGAGGCCAGGGCCTCGAAGCCCATGCGGGGCGGCTGCAGGGCCGCCCGGGCGATGAGCTGGGGCACGATGTCGTTGAGGGTGTCCACGGGGATGGCGAAGCCGACACCGACCGAGCCCTCGCCCTTGGTGGCGATGATGGCGGTGTTCATGCCGACCAGGCGCCCGCCGCTGTCCAGGAGGGGGCCGCCGGAGTTGCCGGGGTTCACCGCCGCGTCCGTCTGCAGGGCGTTGAGGATGCGGGTGTTGTAGCCCGTGTCGATCTCACGGTTCTTGGCCGAGATCACGCCGCAGCTGAGGGAGTGGTCCAGACCGAAGGGGTTGCCGATGGCAAGCACGGTCTGGCCCACCTGCAGTGTCTTGCTGCGCCCGAGCGGGATTGGCGGCATGGCCTCCAGGGGCGCGAAGACCTGCAGCACGGCGATGTCATAGGCGAAGCTGGTGCCGATGACCCGACCCTTGTAGGCCTTCCCGTTGGAGAGCGTGACCTCCACCTCTTTCACTTCGCCGAGGCGCTTCCCCCCCTCCTCCACGGTGATGATGTGGTGGTTGGTGACCACATGGCCCCACTCGTCCCACACGAAGCCCGTGCCCCGGGCGGTGGGGACCTTGGTGATGTCGAGGGTCTGCATGTCCTGGACCGGGGCGATGGCCGAGACGAACACCACGCTGGGCTTGGCCTCCCTGAAGCGCCGGATGGTGTTGCGCTCCTCGGCGCCCAGGGGCGCTGCGGGGGTCACCTTCCGCGGCTTGGCGTGGGCGCGGAAGCGCTGGATGGTGGCCTCCTCCGTGGGGGCCTGGGGCTTGGCCTGGGCCAGAGCGCCGGGGGCGGCCAGGGCAAGCAGGGCAAGCAGGGCGGCACGCATCATGGAATCTCCCAGGATGATTATGGTGCCATGGCGGGTTGTTCTATCCTGGGTGGTCATGATCCGTGCCCTGCCTCGTCCCCGCCCTGCGACCTTCCTCCTGGGGGTCGCCTTCCTGGCTCTCCTCGTCGCGGGGGTGGGCCTGGCCTGGCTGCTGGCCCGTCAGGGAATCCGCTCGCCGCTCAAGGTGGTGCTGATCTCGTCCTCGTCGGTCACGCCTGGCTCTGCGCTGGAGCCGGGGCAGGAGCGGGCCATCAGTGCCATGGTGCAGGACAGCCTGGAATACTATGGCGGCTTCGCGGTGACCAGCGTGACCGAGGTGCCCGCCGACCTGGAGCTGCTGCGCGGCCAGCGGCACACCCTCCTGCTCCAGCTCCTGCCCCGCCGCCACGGGGACCAGCTCGAGCTCTCCTGCCGCTACGTCTGGGGTCGCCAGCTGGAGAAGGGGAAGGCACCCACCTGGACGACCCGCCAGGGTTCCCCGGGGGCTCCCGCCGAGGCCTTCGGGGCCTTTCTCCGGGGCTTTCCCCAGGCCGTCAAGGCCCACCCGAACGCGCTGGTCCCGCAGACTCCGGAGGTGTTCTGGGACATGATCCGCGCGGGAGCGTGGCGCCTGCGGAACGAGAACCTGGAGCTGGCCATGGCCACAGCGGAGAAGACGACCCGCCAGGAGGCCTCCTGCGCCGGCGCCTGGATCCTGCTGGGGAACCTCCGCTACCGCTGGATGCTCAACAGCCCCGGGACCTTCCGCCAGGAGCAGTCCGAGACCGAATCCCTGCTGCAGCGCGGCCTGGTCCTGGCGCCTGGCCACGCCCGGGCGGCCTTCCTGCTCTCGCTGCTCCGCGCCGACAGCGGGAACCAGCGCGAGGCGCTGGACCTGCTGCTCCAGGCCCGCCGCAAGCAGCCCTGCAATCCGACCCTGCTGACCGGCATCGCCTATGCAGCACGGGGTGCCGGCCTGCTGCCCCTGGCCCGCCGGGCCATGGACCTCCGCGACGAGCTGGCGTTCGCCCAGCTGGCCCCTCAGGCGGTGGACATCACCTGCCTCTACACCGGGGAGATCCAGCGCTTCGAGGCCAGCCTCCAGGAGCAGCCGGGCCACCTCCGCAGCACCTCCGGCGTGCTGCCCTTCTACCGCGGCTACCTGGCCCTGGTGAAGGGGGAGCGGGAGCAGGCCCACCAGGAGTTCCGCCTGGCCGCCTCCCTGGCCCACGGCTACCCCAACATCCTGCGCCTGAGCGAGATCTATGACCTCATCCTCGAGGGACACAAGGAAGAGGCCTGGCAGAAGCTCCGGGAATACGACCAGGAGCGCATCGGCATGCGGGAGCCCGACGGCGAGTTCACCATCCGGCTGGCGGAGGCCTATGCCCTGATGGGGGACCGGGCCAGTGCCATGGAGATGGCCAGCCGGGCCTTCGCCCGCGGCTTCGGCTGCACCCAGTGGTACGAGCGCAGCCCCATGCTGGAACCCCTGCGGGCCCTGCCCAAGTGGAAGGCCCTCATCCAGCACCTGCGGGAGCGGCAGAGCCTCATGGAGGATCGCTTCCCCGTGGGCCTGCTGGAGGAGAACTAACCTTCCCCTTAGCTCCAATGAACAGAAGCACATGCCGGAGCCCAGGGCCGTTAGACTAGGAGTTCGTCCGATGAGGGGGGATCCATGCCCACGCCTGCCGCACCCGAGCTCGAGTCTCTCCTCCAGGAGGGCTATGTCCCGAAGCACAAGGTGCGCTTCGTCACCGCCGCCAGCCTCTTCGACGGCCATGACGCGAGCATCAACATCATGCGGCGCATCCTGCAGGCCACCGGCTGCGAGGTCATCCACCTGGGCCACAACCGCGCCGTGCAGGACATCGTGGAGACCGCCATCCAGGAGGACGCCCAGGGCATCGCCCTCTCCAGCTATCAGGGCGGCCACGTCGAATACTTCAAGTACATGGTGGACCTGCTGCGCGAGCGCGGCGCCGGCCACATCCAGATCTTCGGCGGCGGCGGCGGTGTCATCTCTCCCGAGGAGATCGCCGAGCTGCAGGCCTACGGTGTCGCCCGGATCTACAGCCCCGAGGACGGCCGCCACATGGGCCTCCAGGGCATGATCGACGACATGGTGCAGCGCTGCGACGTGGATCCCCGCACCACGCCGGAGTTCCACACCCTGGCCCGGCGGATCACCCAGATCGAGCTCGGCGAGGCCGCAGCCAAGCCCACGACGCAGGCCACCCGGACCATCCCCGTGCTCGGCATCACCGGCACCGGCGGCGCGGGCAAGTCATCGCTCATCGACGAGCTGCTGCGCCGCTTCCTGGTGGACTTCCCGGACAAGCAGGTCGCCGTGCTCAGCGTCGACCCCTCCAAGCGCAAGACCGGCGGCGCCCTGCTGGGTGACCGCATCCGCATGAACACCCTCTACCATCCGGAGCTGCGGGACCGCGTCTTCATGCGCAGCCTCGCCACCCGCAGCGCCGCCCACCGGGCGACCAGCGAGGCCCTGGCCGCCAGCATCCTCGCCGCCAAGGACGCGGGCCATGACCTGGTGATCGTGGAGACCGCGGGCATCGGCCAGAGCGACAGCGAGATCGCGGACCTGGTGGATCTGGCGATGTACGTGATGACGCCCGAGTACGGCGCCGCCAGCCAGCTCGAGAAGATCGACATGCTGGACTTCGCCGATGTGGTGGTGCTGAACAAGGCCGACAAGCGCGGCGCCGAGGACGCCCTGCGCGACGTGCGCAAGCAGTACCAGCGGGCCCACAAGCGCTTCTCGGAGCCCACCGAAGAGATGCCCGTCTACGCCACCTGTGCGAGCCAGTTCAACGATCCCGCCACCAACTGGCTCTTCGTGAACCTGGTGAAGGCCATCGCCGCCAAGACCGGCGTGGACTGGGCGCCCCGGCTGGAGGCCGCGCCCGGCAACCCCCGCCGCTCGGCCATCATCCCTCCGGAGCGCGTGCGCTACCTGGCCGAGATCGCCGACACCGTGCAGGGCTACAAGGCCTGGGCCCGCCGCCAGGCCGAGACCGCGGAGCTCTGCCACGCCCTCTGGGCCAGCCTCCGCGCCCTGGGCGACAAAGTGCCGGCCGCCGGCGCCTTCTACGACGCCATCCATCTGGTGGAGCCTGGTGAGGGCGACCAGGGGGCCGCCATCCTCCTGCTCCGGCAGCGCTACCAGGAGCACCTGGGCGAGCTGCACGGCGAGAGCCGCCGCCTCATCCACGACTGGGCCGAGGTCAAGCGCAGCTACACCGAGCCCGAGAACGTCTACGTGGTGCGCGGCCGCGAGATCCGCACCGCCAACTACACCCAGTCCCTCAGCGGCTCCCTGATCCCCAAGGTGGCCCTGCCGTCCTATTCGGGCTGGGGCGAGCTGCTGCGCTGGCAGCTGCTGGAGAACCTGCCCGGGTTCTTCCCCTACGTCGCCGGCGTCTTCGAATACAAGCGCGTGGGTGAGGACCCGACCCGCATGTTCGCCGGCGAGGGCACGCCCGAGCGCACCAACAAGCGGTTCCACTTCGTGAGCAAGGGCCAGCCCGCCGTGCGGCTCAGCACCGCCTTCGACAGCGTGACCCTCTATGGTGAGGACCCCCACGTCCGCCCCGACATCTACGGCAAGATCGGCAACAGCGGCGTCTCGGTGTGCACCGTGGACGACGCGAAGAAGCTCTACTCGGGCTTCGACCTACTCTGCCCCTCTTCCAGCGTCAGCATGACCGTGAACGGTCCCGCACCCACGGTGCTGGCCTTCTTCCTGAACGCCGCCATCGACCAGCGCGCCGAGGCCTGGCTGGCGGAGCACGGCCAGCTGGAGGCCGCCCAGGCCAAGATCGACGCCAAGTACGCGGCCAAGGGCATGAAGCGCCCGTGCTACGGCGAGACCCTCCCCGAGGGGAACCTCGGCCTCGGCCTCGCGCTGCTGGGCGCCACCGCCGACGAGGTGCTGCCGCCGGACGTGTACGCCAAGCTGCGCATGGAGGCCCTCCAGACCGTGCGCGGCACGGTGCAGGCCGACATCCTCAAGGAGGACCAGGCCCAGAACACCTGCATCTTCAGCACCGAGTTCAGCCTCAAGGTGATGGGCGACATCCAGTCCACCTTCATCGAGGAGAAGATCCGCAACTTCTACTCCGTGAGCATCAGCGGCTACCACATCGCCGAGGCCGGGGCGAACCCCATCAGCCAGCTGGCCTTCACGCTGGCCAACGGCTTCACCTTCGTCGAGTACTACCTCTCCCGGGGCATGCACATCGACGACTTCGCCCCGAACCTCAGCTTCTTCTTCAGCAACGGCCTCGACGCGGAATACAGCGTCATCGGCCGCGTGGCGCGCCGGATCTGGGCCATCGCCATGAAGGAGAAGTACGGCGCCAACGACCGCAGCCAGAAGCTCAAGTACCACATCCAGACCAGCGGCCGCTCCCTGCACGCCCAGGAGATCGACTTCAACGACATCCGCACGACCCTGCAGGCCCTCTACGCCATCTACGACAACTGCAACAGCCTGCACACCAACGCCTACGACGAGGCCATCACCACGCCCACCGAAGAGAGCGTGCGCCGGGCCATCGCCATCCAGCTCATCATCAACCGCGAGCTGGGCCAGGCGAAGAACGAGAACCCGCAGCAAGGCGCCTTCCTCATCGAGCAGCTCACGGAGCTGGTGGAGGAGGCCGTGCTGGCCGAGTTCCGGCGCATCTCCGACCGCGGCGGCGTGCTGGGTGCCATGGAGACCATGTACCAGCGCGGCAAGATCCAGGAAGAGTCCATGCACTATGAGCACCTCAAGCACAGCGGAGAGCTGCCCATCGTCGGCGTGAACACCTTCCTGAACCCCCAGCCCCCCGAGCTGGGCGCCCCGGAGCTCATCCGCAGCACCGAGGCCGAGAAGCAGCAGCAGATCGACAACCTGGCCGCCTTCCATGCCCGCAATGCCGACGTGGCCCCCGAAGCCCTCCTGCGCCTCAAGGAAGTGGCCCGCGCCGGTGGCAACCTCTTCGAGGAGCTGCTGAATGCCGCCAAGGTCTGCAGCCTCGGCCAGATCAGCCAGGCCCTCTACGAAGTGGGCGGGCAGTACCGACGGAACATGTAAGCCACAGGCGGAAAGGCGGCACCGTCGCCCCCCGTCGTATCATGTACCCAGCATGCTGCGCTCCGCCCTGATCCTCCTCCTGGCCGCCCTGGCGCTCTCCGCCGGGTCGCCGAAGGTGGCCGCGAAGTCAGGCCTGACCTACCTCTACACCTACTACGACAAGCAGGGCCGGCTCATCATCAACAACCTGCCGCCCAGCTACATGAAGGGCCAGGGCCTGGTGCTCAAGAGCGTGGGCGTGGGCAAGGTGCGGCTGGCGGTGACGCCCGCGGAGATGGCCAAGGCCCTGCGGAGTCCCGAGCTCATCGCCCTGGTGGACGAGATCACCGCGGCCGAGGGGGTTGACACCCATCTGGCGCGGTCCATCATCCAGGCCGAGAGCGCCTTCAACTACCGCGCCCGCTCCCGGGCCGGGGCCCTGGGCCTCATGCAGCTCATGCCCTCCACGGCGGAGCGCTTCGGGGTCCTGGATCCCTTCGATCCCCGCCAGAACATCAGCGGCGGGGTGAAGTACCTGAAGTGGCTGCACACCTACTACGAGGGCGACCTGACCCGCGTAGTGGCGGCCTACAACGCCGGCGAGGGCGCCGTGAACCGCTACAAGGGGATCCCCCCCTTCCGCGAGACCCAGGCCTACGTACCCCGGGTGCTGGACCTCTACCGCCGCAAGGCCGTCCAGCCGGATCCGAAGCTCGCGGGCAGCATGGCTCTGCTCCAGAAGGGGCGGGGCGGCTTCAAGGTGGACGACGAAAAGACCGTGCCCGAGCCCACGCCCCAGCAGCAGGCCGCCACCCGCATCTACCAGTGGACCGACGCCAACGGCCGCGTGCAGATCAGCGACCAGCCGCCCCCCAAGGGCACGCCGGGCGTGAAGCCCTTCGGGGCGCCCTGAGCTACGCCCCCGCGGCGTTCCCCTTCAGCTCCGCGAGATAGGCTTCGAGGGCCACCAGGGAGTCCCGGAAGCAGCCTTCCAGGCGGGCCTTGAGGTCCGGGCCGGTGTCCGCGGAACCGTCCCGGCCCAGGGCCTCCAGGTCCGCCGCCAGGAAGCGCAGAGCCCTGGCCCCGAGGGCCCCGGCCCCGCCCTTCAGGGCGTGGGCCGCGCGGGAGAGCTCTCCCGCGTCCCCCTTCTCCGCCGCCGTGAGGATGTCCTGGATGCGCCTCGGGGTGTCATCCCGGAAGATCTCCACCATCTCCTCGAGGAGAGCGTGGCCGCCGTCATCGAGGTCCACCAGGTTCTGGAGGGTGACGAGGTCCAGCAGGTTCGAGGGGCTCATGGGCAACTCCTGCCAATCATGCTGAGGCAGGTGGGCCCATTCGTCCAACGGGATGCAGTAGGCTGGGATCATGGACTCCCCGCCCCCGATGACTCCCGCCGAGACTGCTCTCTCCCTGCTATTCCGCAAGCTGCACCCCCACCTGGAGGATGCGGCCCACGCGGTGGCTCAGGGGGCTTCGACCCGGGACCTGGAGCGCCTCCACTTGAAGCTGCTGGCGGCCCGGATGAAGGTGGTTGAGATCCTGGGCGCCGAAGTGGAGAACCTTTCCGGGAACAATTCTTTGGAAGAAATTCTGGACACGCTGGTGGCCAACTTGACCCCCGTGGGAGAGAGCTACCGGCAGAGCCTGATCCTGACCCAGCTCTGCCTGGAGGAGGCGCCGGCGGAACTGCTGCCCCATGTGCCCAACGGTGCCGCGGCACAGTCAGCCTGGGCTCCACGCATGACCGCCTTCCTGGCGCGGCTGGCGGAGCCGGACTTCCAGGCCCGGTGCCGCTGGGAGGCGGTGCCCGAGGACATCGGCGAGACCGAAGAGGAATAGGTGCGGACAGCTATTTTCTGGACATTTCGAAGCGCCCCTTCTCCCCGGCGGATCCGCAAGAATACTTGAAAATACATACAACCCCGAGAGAACGATTTAGACTGGGTCCAACCTCAGCCTTCTGCGGAGTCCCCGCTCCAAGCCCTCGCTGGGGCCCATCCCATTCTCGACTGGGAGTCCCCATGCGCCCCTTCCTTCTCGCCCTTGCGGTCAGCACTTTCCTCCTCGGCCAGGGTGTCGTGCAGTACGCCCCCAAGGTGGATGCCAACCTGCCGTCCTATGCAGCCACCCAGGCCGTGGACGCCACCCTCGAGGTGATCGGCTCCGACTCGCTGACCGATGTCTGGGAGGAGTGGAAGACAGCCTTCCTGGCGGTGCAGCCCAAGGCCCGGTTCAAGGTCACCCAGACCCTGTCCACCACCTCGGTGAAGGCCCTGATGGATGGCGCCGTGCCTCTGATCCACCTGCCCCGGGAGCTCTCTCAGGCCGAGTATCAGGCCTTTGAGAAGAAGTACGGCTACCCGCCCACGAAGCTGGTGGTCTGCTTCGACGCCTTCATCGTGTTCGTGAACAAGGGGAACCCGATCAAGGACATCGGCATGGATCAGCTGGACGCGGTCTATTCCACCACCCACCTCGCGGGCTACCGCAAGGACCTGCCCGTGGAGAGCTGGGGGGACCTGGGTGTGCGGGGCGACTACGCAGCCCGTCCCATCCACCCCTACATGCGGGCCGAAGGCACGGCCGCCCGGGGCACCCTCCGGGAGCTGCTGCTCCTGAAGGGTCAGTACAAGCCCGGCGTGAAGGACACCCTGGACTGGCCAGGCATCACGGAAGCGGTCATGACGGACGCCTCGGGCATCGGCATCGCCACCCTGGCCAACTGGCTCGTCCACGTGAAGGTGCTGCCCGTGGCACCGTTGCAGACCAAGGAGGCCGTGCCCCCCAACCAGGAGAACGTCGTGACGGGCCGCTATCCCCTGGCGCGGACCTACTACTTCTACCTCAACCGCGAGCCCGGGAAGGCTCTGCCGGGACCCCTGTCGGAGTTCCTGCACTTCATCTACTCGCGGGAGGGGCAGGCTGCGGTGACCCAGGCGTCCGTCTACCCGCTGCCCGCTGACATCGCCCAGCTCTACCGCAAGCGCCTCCGGGGCAATTGACCTGCCGGGGACCTCCGGAAAGGCTCTCCGTTCATACCCCTCCAGCTGTCATTCGATGCGCTTTGGGTGTCATCCGTCGGCGCTGGTGCACCAAGACCCGTGAAGAGGTATCTCCTGGTGTGGACGGACAGCCCGCCCCCACCCCAAGGAGTCTTCCATGAGCACCCATCCCCTTCGCCTTGCCGCCCTCGCCGTGGCGGTGCTGACCATCGGCGTCGCCCTCTCCGCCCGGGGCCGTGGCCCCGAGTGCACCCCGGGGCGCGGTCCCGGCGCCCACCAGGGCCCCGGCTTCCGCGGCCTGAACCTCACCGAGGACCAGCAGACCAAGGTGAAGGCCATCCATGACCGCCACCAGGCCGCCTTCAAGGCCAAGGGCGAAGCCGCCCAGGCGGCCCACCAGGCTATCCGCGAGGCCGTGGCCAATCCCGCCACCGACACCAAGACCCTCAAGGGCCTGCACGAGAAGGCCTCCGCGGCGCAGTTCGACCTGCTGCTCGAGCACCGCGCCGTGCAGCAGGAGATCCTGCCCCTCCTGACGGCCGAGCAGCAGACCCGCTTCCAGAAGGGCCCCATGGGTATGGGTATGGGTATGGGCATGGGCCCTGGCGGTGAGCGCGGCATGGGCCATGGCCGGGGCATGGGCCCCCGCGGCATGGGTGGCCCGGGCATGGGGATGGGCATGGGGCGCGGCCCTGGCGGCCCCGGCATGATGGGCCAGGACTGCCCCAACGCCAAGCCCTGATCGGCCCGGTATCCTGAGGGATCATGCGCGCGTCTGCCGTTCTGCACGCCACCTCCCAGCAGCTGCGGCGCCCCCGGACCTGGGGCGCCGCACTGCTGTTCGGCCTGGTCTGGAGCGGGGCGCGGCTGCTCCTGGGTGGCCCCGAACCGGGCCTGCTCGAGGCGCTGGTGCCGGCCCTCTGGGTGGCGCTCTTCATGGTGCTGGTGCCGCTGCCCTGGCAGTGGACCGGCGATGATGCGCCAATGGCCGGCGTGCTGCGCGGGGCCGCCCAGGCCCTGCCCTGGATGGCGGCCCTCACCCTGGGCGTCCTGCTGCTCCTGGGCTCGGTCGCACCCCAGGTCCTGCCCGGCCGGGGCATGGGGCCGGGCATGGTCCCCGGCATGGGCATGATGGAGCGCGGGCCCATGCACCGGGGCATGCGTCCGCCCCCGGAGGAGGCCCGCTGGCTGGCGATCCACCCCCGGCTCTGGGCGCTGGGCCTGGCGCACTTCTCGTTCGGCCTGCTGCTGGGCTGGATCCTGGCGGGCCGGGAGCGGGCCGAGCTCCAGGCCACCGCGGCCCAGCAGGCGGCGGCTGAGGCCAAGGCCCGGGTGCTGCAGGGCCAGATGAACCCGCACGTCCTGTTCAACGCCATCAGCGCCCTCACGGAGCTGGTGCGCGAGGATCCCGTGGCGGCGGAGCGCGCCCTGGTCAGCCTGTCGGACCTGCTGCGCGCCCTGCTGGAGCACGGCTCGCGCCTGCGGGCGCCCCTGGGCGACGAGCGCCGCCTGGTGGAGCTCCATCTGACCCTGGAGCGGCTCCGCCTGGGGCACCGCCTCCGGGAGACCCGGGACTGGCCCGAGGCCCTCGACGCGCTGGAGATCCCGCCCCTCATGGTGCAGCCCCTGGTGGAGAACGCCCTCAAGCACGGCGTCTCGGTGGCCGTGGGCGGCGGCAGCCTGGATGTGCGCGTCACCCGGGAGGGCAACCTGCTGCGGGTGCGGGTGGCCAACACGGGTCCGGCCCCGGCGGCGGGCGAGGGCACGGGCATCGGCCTGAAGAACCTGCGCGAGCGGCTCCGCCTGCAGGGCGCTCCGGCGGACGCGCTGCGTCTCACCCGCGAGGGCGACTGGACCGTCGCCGAGCTGAAGCTCGAGGTGCCCGCATGAGCGGCCAGGCCCTGCGGGTACTCGTGGCCGAGGACGAGCCCTTCAACCTGCGGCGCCTGACGCGGCTGCTGCGCGAGGCGGGCTGCGAGGTCGTGGCGGAGCTGGAGGACGGCCCCTCGGTGCTGGCCTGGCTGGCCCAGGGCGAGCCCGTGGACGCGCTCTTCCTGGACATCCAGATGCCCGGCCTCACGGGCCTGGACCTGGCGGCGGAGCTGGCCTCAGCCCATCCCGTGGTGTTCGTGACGGCCTACGCCGAGCACGCGGTGCGGGCCTTCGAGCAGGCCGCCACGGACTACCTGCTGAAGCCCGTGACCGCCGAGCGGCTGGCGGCCACCCTCCAGCGCCTGCGCACCCCGGTCCACCACGAGGCCCCGGCCCGCCCCGCGGGCCCCTTCCGCGTGGCCGTGAAGGCGGGCGAGGGCCTGGTGCTGGTGGACCTGGCCAAGATCACCCACTTCAGCTTCGAGGATGGCACCGTGTGGGCCTTCCTGGGCGAGCCCCTGCGCACCACCTGGAAGACCCTGGCCGAGGCCGAGCAGGCCCTGGGCGACCGCGTGGTGCGCGGCCACCGTCACCTGCTGATCCGCCCCGAGGCCGTGGTGGGCCTCCGCGCCGGCGACTCCGGCCGCCTCCTCGTGCGCCTCAGCGGCAACGTCGAGCTCGAAGTGAGCCGCGGCGCCGCACCGGCCTTCAAGGCAAGGCTGGGACTGGCTTAGCTCGGACAGGGATGAAAAAGCCTGCCACCGATGAACACCGATAAAAGCTGATGAACACCGAGAAAAGCAAAAGAGCAATTAACCACAAAGGGCACAAAGGGCACAAAAAGAGCAAGAGCAGGTGGCGGCTGCTTGCTGAGCACGGGTTGGATCCCGGGGTGGGAGGTTTGTATCCAGTCTTTCATCGGTGTTCATCAGCTTTTATCGGTGTTCATCGGTGTTTCCAGCTCTTCTCGGATCGCCAGTGAAGCCCCTGGTTCCACTCCCCCGGACAACGCCATGGGCCTACACTCGAGGCGCCGGCCAGCAGCACCGCGGCCCCACCCACCTTCATGGCCTGGATACCCCGCCGGTCGCTTCCGCTGGCTTCGGCGTTGGAGGCGTCCCCATGTACCCGCTGCGTTCCGCCCTCGCCTGCTGCACGGCCCTCCTGCTGGTGGCCCAGAGTCCCGCACCCCTGAAGCTGCCCCTGCCGACGGCGGAGGGCGCCTCGCTCCAGGCCGCGCTCAAAGGCCGGGCCACGGTCCGGAACCTGGGCGGCCCCGCGCTCAGCCTCGCCGAGGCGGGCCAGCTGCTGTGGGCGGCCCAGGGCGAGAACCGTCCGGGCAAGCGCGTCGCCCCCTCGGCCCACGCCAGGTATCCCCTGGAGCTCTACCTGCTCACCGCTGGCTCCACGACCCTGCCCGCTGGCACCTACCACTACCGCGCAGCGGGTCACACCCTCACCCGCCTGGCTGACGGCACGCCCGCCACGCTGCTGGGCGCCATCAAGGGCATGCAGGCCTGGATCAAGGATGCGCCTTCCGTCTTCGTGGTGGCCGGGGACGCGAGCCGCATTGGCGAGGGCGCCCCGGCCCTCAACCTCACTTACTACGAAGGCGGCGCCGCGGCCCAGGGCCTGCTCCTGCAGGCCACGGCCCTGAGCCTGGGGTCCGGCACCGCCGCCGGCGTGGACCTCGGTGCCGTGACCCGGGCCCTGCAGCTCCCCAAAGGCACCCAGACCCTGATCCTGCTGCCTGTGGGGCGTGCGAAGCCATGAGCTGGGAGTTCGCTCAACCGAAGATCCCCGTCTTTCCGGTGCATAGAAAACCGCAGGGTCTGGCCGTGGCGAGGATCTCTGGAGCCTGGACAGGATGCTAAGCGGCTTCATCAAATGCCAGCTCGAGCGTACGATGCCACGAACACCAGGAGTCCCATGAGTCCCGAGACAAGCGCAAAGACAAGCTACAAGGCGCCGTGGAGTTGGGCCCTGATGGGGATCTCCTGGGGCGTCACGGCCCTGATTCTTGGCCTCGTGGTTCTGGCAGCAAGACAGACGTTCAACCCGGTCATCGCCATTCCGCTGGGCATCCTCGCCGTGACGGCACCCTTCACCATCCGGGGTTACCGCATCACCCCTGAGGCCCTGCTGGTGCAGCGGCTGTTCTGGGATACGTGCCTGCCGCTCGCGGGGCTTCAGTCGGCGGCGTTTGATCCCACGGCCATGAAGCGGAGCATCCGGACCGGAGCCAACGGGGGCCTGTTCTCCTATTCAGGCTATTTCAGCAACAAGGCCCTGGGTGACTACCGGGCCCTCGTGACCAATCCGGCCCTGTCCGTGGTGCTCCGGTTTCCGGCCGGGACCATCGTCGTCTCCCCCGAGGCACCCCAGACCTTTGTCCAGACCATCCTGGCGCTAGCCAAGCGATGAAGGCGGCCCCCACGCCTTCCCTGCCCGCCTGCAACCATTTCTTTGTGCCCTTTGTGTTATTTGTGGACAATTTTTCATCCATTTTTCTTGACGTGCATCCGTGCTGATTGATGGCCAGCGCACGGACAAGCTCTTATCACCGCGGTGATAGGAAACCCAGCCCTGCCAGGCTCGGCAAGTCCGTTCTCTGTGGCCAAGGCCCTCGGGTGCTCTAGACTTCGGCGATGAGCTCGATCTCGACTTTGGCGCCGCGGGGGAGGGCGGCGACCTGGACGGTGCTGCGGGCGGGCTTGGCGGTGCCGAGGGCCTTCTCATAGACGGCGTTGAAGGCGGCGAAGTCACCCAGGTCCGTGAGGAACACGGTGGTCTTCACCACGCGGTCCCAGCTGGTGCTGGCAGCGGCGAGGACGGCGCCGAGGTTCTTCAGCACCTGCTCGGTCTGGGCCTCGATGGGGCCCGTGACCATCTCCATGGTCTCGGGGACCAGGGGGATCTGGCCGGCGGTGAAGAGGTGGTTGCCCGAGATCTGGGCCTGGCTGTATGGGCCGATGGCGGCAGGGGCGTTGGGCGTCGAGATCGTGCGCATGGGAAACTCCAGGAAATGGCAAGCGAATAACCATACCCCAGAAAGCCGGGGTAGGGGATCTGACCGGTGCCGGCTCAGTGCTTCTTGCCCCAGCGGCGCTTCTTGTGGCGCCAGTTGCGGCCGGGCTTGGGGGCGGGCTGCAGGGGGGCATCAAAGGGCGACGCGGGCTGTTCCAGCTCGGGCTCGCCGTCGCCCTCGCCGTCGTCCATGCGCCGGGGGCCTTCCTCGATCTGCTGCTGCACCCACTGGGCCGTGCGGTGCATGAGCGCCGCGAGACAGAGGCTGATCTCGATGCGGGCATAGGGCAGGGGGCCGAGCTGGGTGAACACCGAGGGATCCGGCGGGATCACCCGGGGGATGACCACGTCGGGCAGGGGCATGGGGAGGGCGTCGTAGGCCTCCTCCGGCAGGCGGCGCCAGGGCTCGGGCTGGGCCTGCTCCTGCTTGAGCAGGTCGGCCACGGTCTGCCGCTTCTTGGGGGGTCGGCCCCGCTTCTTGGGGGCGGCCACCGCGGCCGCGTCCAGGGCCGTCTGGAGGGCCTTGAGGACCTCCGCCCGGCTCTTGCCGCGCAGGTCGAAGAGCAGCCAGGGGTCGCGGTCCAGGGCCTCGGCCATGACGTAGCACACGGCGGCCACGTGCTTGCAGGGGTTGGCCCAGTCCGGGCAGTCGCAGTGGGTCTGCAGCTCCTTGGGGACGCGGGGGTAGAGGCTGGCGCCCGCCTCGCGGAAGGACTCGTCGAGCCCCTGGGGCATCTCGCCCGCCAGCAGCGAGGCCACGAAGCGGCTCTCCAGGGCGATGCGGTCGAGGGCCTTCTCCCACTGGGCGGCGGTGAGGGCCGGCAGGCCCAGGGTCACGTTGTAGGTCTTGCGGCCGTGGACCCGGGCCTGGATCTCGCCGGGCTGCACGCCGAAGTGGGAGACGTGGCCGTCCTCGGCGTACTTTTTCCCGCGGGGCAGCCGGTTCTCGTAGTCGTCCCCGAGCTTCTCCAGGCCCTGGATCCAGAGGCGGCCCCACCAGGTGGCCCCGAAGCGGTCGGCGTGGCTCATCATGGCGCCACCTCCTTCGGCGTGCGCCGCACCGTCTTGGGTGCGACCTCCTCGCCGTTGCCTTCATCCGAATCCAGCAGCTCCGCGTCGGGATCCAGCGCCACCAGCTGGCGCAGGGCCTCGTCATCGAGCTCCGTGAGCCAGCCCTCGCCCGTGCCGACCACGCGGTCCGCGAGGTCGCGCTTGGACTCCAGCAGCGCGTCGATCTTCTCTTCCAGGGTGCCGATGGTGACCAGCTTGTGGACCTGCACGTTCTTGGTCTGGCCGATGCGGTAGGTGCGGTCCGTGGCCTGGTCCTCCACGGCGGGGTTCCACCAGCGGTCGAAGTGGAAGACGTGGGTGGCGGCGGTGAGGTTGAGGCCGACGCCGCCGGCCTTGAGGCTGAGCAGCAGCACTGGCGCCGCGTCCGCGTCCTCCTGGAAGGTGCGCACCATCTCGTCGCGGCCCTCGCGGGAGGTGCCGCCGTGCAGGAAGGGCGGCTCGAAGCCCAGGGCCTCCTGGAGGTGCACCTGCAGCCGGTCGCCCATCTCCTTGAACTGGGTGAAGACCAGGGCGCGCTCGCCGGCCTCCACGACCTCCTCGAGCATCTCCGTGAGGCGGTCCAGCTTGCCGCTGCGGCCGCGGTAGGGCCCCTGCTGCTTGAGGAACTGGCTCGGGTGGTTGCAGATCTGCTTGAGGTGCGTGAGCAGGGCCAGGATGCGTCCGCGGCGCTCGATGCCGGTGGCCGCATCCAACTCCTCGTCCATCTTCTCGACGCGGTACTGGTAGAGCTCCGCCTGCTCACGGCTGAGGGTGGTGAACACCTTCATCTCGTGCTTCTCGGGCAGGTCCTGGATGATGCTCTTGTCGCTCTTGAGGCGGCGCAGGATGAAGGGGCCGATGCGCTGGCGCAGCACGTTGGCGGCGTCGGGATCGCGGTACTTCTCGATGGGTGTGGCGAACTGTTCCTTGAACTGGGACTCGCTGCCCAGGTAGCCCGGCAGCCCGGCGCTCATGATGGCCCACAGTTCCGTCAGGCGGTTCTCGATGGGCGTGCCCGTGAGGGCAAGCCGGAAGCTGCCGCGCAGCTTGCGGATGGCCTTGGCCTGGGCCGAGCCGGCGTTCTTGATGGCCTGGGCCTCGTCCACGACGACCATGCCCCAGTGGCGCTTGGCGAAGGTCTCCTCCTCGCGGCGCACCACGCCGTAGGTGGTGAGCACCAGGGTGTGGGGCTTGAAGGTGGCCGGCAGCCGGTCCCGGTTGTTGCCGTGGTGCACGAAGACCGGCAGCGTGGGGGCGAACTTGGCCAGCTCGCGCTCCCAGTTGCCCAGCAGCGACGTGGGGCAGACCAGCAGCGTGGCGGGTCCGTCCTTGGGCTTCTGGGTCTGCCGGTGCAGCAGTAGGGCCAGCACCTCGATGGTCTTGCCGAGGCCCATGTCATCCGCGAGGATGCCGCCGAGGCCCAGGCGGCACAGGCCCTCGAGCCAGGCCAGGCCGCGCAGCTGGTAGGGGCGCAGCTGGCCCTGGAAGCTGGCGGGCTGGGTGATGGGCTTGTCCGGCAGGATCTTCAGGTCCTCCAGGGCGGCGCCGAAGTCGCCGGCGACCTCCACCTCGATGCCTTCGCCGACGCCGGGGATGCTGGCGGTGCCGGTGAGGGCCGCGGCCAGGGCCTCGCCCTTGCTCATGCTGCCGAAGCCCGCGCCGCGGCTGGCCTGGATCACGGAGCTGATCTGCTTGAGGGTCTCGGGGTCCAGGGCCACCCACTTGCCCTTCCAGGCCACCAGCGGGTGCTTGAGGCTGGCCATCTGGGCGAAGTCCTCCACGCTCAGGGCGTCGTCGCCGAGCATGAGGGACCAGTCGGCGCTGACGCTGCCTTCGAGACCGGCCTGGGCCAGGGGGGTGGCCTCGGCCACGTCCCGGGCGCCCAGGCGCACCTTGGCGCGGAGGCGCTTCGCGCCGCCGAAGTCCGCCAGGGCCTCGGGGATGTGGACCAGGAAGCCGGCCTCCTTCAGCTGGGCCGCGCCCCGGGTCAGGAAGCCCCAGGCCTCCGTGGGCCGCAGGACCAGGTCCTCGGGCTTCTGGCCGGAGAGGGCCCGCTCCAGGGCGGGGAAGAACGGCACGGCGCGGGCCAGACCGCGCAGCAGCGCCTGGCGGGCCTGCAGCACGTCGGGCTCCGTGGAGGGTTCCCAGAGCTTGGCCACGCCGATGTCGGCGCCGGCCTCGGTCTCCAGGCCCACCTTGAGGATCCAGCCCACCTCGGCGAGGCGGTCGGCGTCCTGCACGGTCTGGCTGAGGGCGGGCACCGGCGGCGCCTCCAGGCGCAGGCTGGGGCGCAGCCACTGGGGCCGGGCGCCCTCGCTCCACTGGTCCAGCTGCTCGCCCAGGGTGCGCTCGGTGATGCCGGTGGTGGGGAACTCCGGCAGCTGGTGGGAGAGGGCCACCATAATGCGCTCATCCCAGGGCAGCCGGTCCCGCTTGTGGCCGCGCAGGCGGTGGATGAGGCCCAGGCGCGGGTCGTCCCCGGCCCGGAGGCCCCCGGCCACGAAGCGCATGATGAAGTCCGCGCCGTCCTCCAGGAAGGCCGTGAGCACCTGGTCGGCGGGGGGGGGCAGGGCCAGGTCGTCCTCGATGTCGAAGGCGTCCAGCTCGCCCAGGGGCACGGTCTTGGTGAAGGCCCACAGGTCGGCCTCGGGGAAGGCCAGGGCCGCGGGCGGCATGGCTTCGGCCAGCTCGCGCAGGATGGCGCGGTCCGAGGGGCTGGTGAGGCTCACGCCCCAGCGGGCCTTCCAGGGGGTGTCGGTGGTGTCCAGCTGGGGCAGCAGGGCGCCGCGGACCACCAGGGACTGCAGCAGCCGCAGGGCCGTGGCCCAGTAGCGCAGGGTCGGACCGGCATTGCCCGGGCGCAGGGCCAGGGAGGACAGCCAGGGGTAGGCCCGCTGCCAGCGGAGGGGCAGGGTGTGCATCTCCACCAGCGAGCCGTCCGCCACGAAGAGCTGGGCCTTGGCCGGCGTGAGCCGCTCCCGGCCCTGGAGCTCGCCGGGGATCGTCCGCAGGGCCCGGAGCCACTCGGCCGGTTCCACCGCCTCGGGCATGCAGAGCAGGAAGCCCCGGTCCTGGGGCCGATACTGGAGGAAGGGATTCAGCATGGAGCCCCGCTGCGGCGGTAGGCTGGAAGCCAGGGGGCCGAGGGATGCGACTGGGTTTTGCAAGCGATCATGCTGGATTCGACCTGAAGGAGCGGCTCAAGGGCTGGGCGCGGGAACACGGTCATGAGGTGGTGGATTTCGGCACGGACGGCTCGGCCTCGGTGGACTACCCGGATTTCGCGCACCGGGCGGCGGAGGGCAGAGAGCAGTGGGAGCGTCTGGTGCTGGTCTGCGGATCCGGCATCGGCATCAGCATCGCGGCCAACCGCCATGCTGGCATCCGGTGCGCGCTGGTGACCTCCCCAGAGCACGCAGCACTGGCTCGGCAGCACAATGACGCGAACGCCATCGCTTTCGGCCAGCGGCTGACGGATCCGCTCAATGCTGAATCCTACCTGAAAATCTTCCTGGATACACCTTTTGAAGGTGGCCGGCACCAGGGGCGGGTGGACAAGATCGAATGGAAGGGCTGCTGCTGATGCGTCGGACCGAGGAACTGCGCCCCCTGACCCTGGAGACCGGGGTCCAGCTCCACGCGAGCGGCTCCTGCCTGGTGAAGCTGGGTCGCACCCATGTGCTCTGTGCCGTCAGCCTGGAGGAAAAAGTGCCGGGCTGGATGAAGGGGCGGGGCCAGGGCTGGCTCACGGCCGAGTACGGCATGCTGCCCGCCGCCACCCACACCCGGTCTGACCGCGAGGCGGCCCGGGGGAAGCAGCAGGGTCGCACCGTGGAGATCCAGCGCCTCATCGGCCGCAGCCTCCGCCAGGCCGTGGACCTGGGCCTCCTGGGCGAGCGCACCCTCACCGTGGACTGCGACGTCCTGAACGCCGACGGCGGCACCCGCTGCGCGGCCATCACCGGCGCCTGGGTGGCCGTGGCCCTGGCGCTGCGGGCCCAGGGCCTGGAGCGTGCCCTGGTGCGCCAGGTGGCCGCCGTGAGCGCGGGCATCGTGGAGGCTGGCGAGGGTCGGCGCGGCCTGGTCCTCGATCTGGAGTACGAGGAGGACCACCTCGCCGCCGTGGACTGCAACCTGGTGACGGCCCGCCTGACTGCGGGCGGCGAGCTGGAGCTGGTGGAGCTGCAGGGCACCGGCGAGGGGCGGTCCTTCCGCCGGGACGAGGCCGCGGCCCTCATGGACCTCGGCCTGGCAGGCTGCGCGGCGCTCATGGAGGCGCAGCGGACCGCCCTCGCATGAGAGCCCTGCTGCTGGCAGCGGCCCTGCCCGCCCTCCTGGCGGGACAGGGACTGCCCGCGGCAGATCCTGCCGCTCCGGCTGCGCCGCGCCGCATCGAGGTCACGCTCCAGCCCCCGGACATGGTCTTCCGGTTCCTGCCCCGGGTGGTGATCCCGGGCATGCCCCGGGTGGCCGTGGCCCTGAGCGGCGGCGGCGCCCGGGGTCTGGCCCACATCGGCGTCCTCCAGCGCCTGGAGGAGGTGGGCTATCCCCTGGACAGCATCACGGGTACCAGCGCCGGGGCCCTGGTGGGCGCGCTCTACGCCAGCGGCTTCTCTGGGCGCGAGGTGGAGGACCTGTTCGAGCGGCTGGATCTGACCCGGGCCTTCCTGGAGCCCCTCTGGCGGAACCCCGGTGAAACCCTGGAGGAGCAGGAAGACCGCAGCGGCACCTTCCTCTCGGTGGAGCGCCATGAGGGCCGCCTGAGCCTGGCCCAGGGCCTGCGTGGAGGGGTGGAGGTGCAGCATACCCTCCAGGGCCTGCTGGCCCGGGGCGCCTACTTCTCCGGCGGGGACTTCAACGGGCTCCAGCGCCCCCTGCGCGTGCTGGCCACCAACCTGGAGACGGGCCAGGGCCGCGTCTTCGATCACGGAGACCTGGTCGAGGCCGTGCGTGCCTCCATGTCCATCCCCGGCGGCTTCCGGCCCGTGGTGATCGACGGCCAGCAGTATGTGGACGGCGCTCTGGTGGAGAACCTGCCCGTGACTACCGCCAAGGAGGCCTTCCACCCAGACCTGGTGATCGCGGTCGACACCAGCGCGCCCCTGGAGCGCCGCCCCTCCACGAACATCTTCTCGGTGGCGGCCCGCAGCCTGGACCTGGTGGTGGAGCGGCGCCAGTGGGAGAGTCGCGCCGCGGCGGACTTCCTCATCCGGCCCGAGATCAAGGACGTGCCCTTCCTGGAATATGGAGCCCATGGCGCCAAGCTGGTGCGGCAGGGCCGGGAGGCCTTCGAGGCCCGCCGGGACGCCATGGACGAGCTGCTCCGCTCCCGGCTCGACCAGGAGCGCCTGGACGTGGTCCGCGTGGCCGTGGATGTGCCCGGCGGGCTGAAGTCCCCGGTGGCGGTGATCCTGGCCGAGGCGCTGCAGTCCGGCAAGGCGGGCATCCGGGTCCAGGACGCCCAGATCCTCCTCCAGCAGATCCTGGTCCATGGCCAGGCCCGGGAAGCCTGGATCACCGTGGACCCCGAGCGGGTCCTCACGGTCCACCTGCGGCCCTACCCCGACGTGTTGGCACTGCACATGGAGGTTCCCGAGGGGTGGCGGCCCTTCATCCAGGCCATGGCGGCGGACGCGATCCCGGTGGGCGAGCCCTTCAACCCCCAGTCCTTCGGGCGCCTCATGGCCCAGCTGGTCTACCAGTGCCTCATGGACGGTCAGCCCCTTGTGGATGCCCGCGGCTCCCGCTTCGACCCCGCCACGGGGATGGTGCACATCGTCCTCCGGGAGCCGCTGGTCACGAAGGTCGAGGTGCGCACGGCGCCGGGGACACCCCTGGACGAGGCCCAGCTGCTGAAGCTGCTCGGCGAGCTGAAGGGGCGCCCCTTCCGCCCGCTGGTGCTCCAGACCCGCATCGCCCTCGCGGAGCACCGCCTGCACTTGGCGGAGCTGCGGTACCAGATCCGGCCCGAGGGTCCGGATGGACTGGCCATCACCCTGGTCCCGGTGCCCCAGCAGCGGGAGCGGCTGGACATCTCCCTGGGCTACGAGTCCATCCTGGGCGGCCAGCTGGGGCTGGCCTACCGGGCCCTCAACCTCGGCTTCAAGGGCGCGGAGCTGGAGCTGAGCGGCGCCCGGAACCGGCTGCAGGAGCAGGCGGCCCTGAGCCTGCGCAGCCCCTTCGGCTTCTCGCCGGGCACGGGCATCGAGTTCGACGCGAACTACTGGCAGCAGCGCCTGGACCTCCCCCTCCTCTGGCCCAGGCCGGAGCTGGCCGGCACCGGCCTGGACGCTCGCATCAGCGCCTCGGACCTGATGGTGAAGACCTACTTCCGCTTCAGCAACCTGGGCACCGGCAAGGTGAGCCTCGACCTGGGCCACCGGGACGCGGCCTACCGGGAGGATGGCCAGCGCGTCACCCAGACCCAGGACGCCCTGTTCCTGTCGGGCGAGTGGGACAACTTCGACCGGCGCACCCTGCCACGCGAAGGGCTGCTGCTGCGGGCCCGCTTCGGGGCGGGGCACACCCATGCCGGGATGCTGCCGTCCGCGGACTTCCTCGAGAGCTACTTCCGGGCCCGGGGCGTGACGACCTTCGAAGACCTCCTGGGCGCGGACCTGGATGTGGAGTGGGGCCAGGGCCGCAACCTGCCCCTGGACCGCTGGTGGGTGCTGGGTGGCCCCTCCTTCGTCATCGGCTCCCGCTCCATGGGCTTCCTGGCGCCCAACTTCGCCGCGCTCCGCTTCGGCCTGCCCTTCCGCTTCTACCTGGGTCTGGGCCTGACCGTGGAGCTGGCCCCCCGCTACGACCTGGCCTGGGTCTCCCAGGACCGGTCCGCCCTGCTGAACGGCAGTGTCTCCCCGCGCGTCCAGGGCGCGGGCCTCGTGTTGCGCACGGCGCTCCCGAGCTTCTACGTGGAGCTGGCCTACGGCTTCCAGAAGGTCCACACACCCCTGGACAGTGGCCGGCCCGTGGGCAGCTTTAATGTCTTGATCGGGACCCAGCCCTTCGACCTCTGGAAGCGTCACTGATACCCTGAAGGTCTGTTTTCCATCGCTCTTTGCCCGAGGCTCCCATGCGCTACCTTCCCTCATCCCCCACCGAGGATCGAGCCCTCCTGGATGCCATCGGCGTTCCCGCCGCGGAGGCGCTGCTGGCGGGCATCCCGGAGGCCCTCCGCCTCGGCCGGGAGCTGGACCTGCCCCTGGGTGGCGCCGAGCAGGAGGTGGCCTGGCAGATGATGGGGCTGGCCAACCGGAACATGCGCTTCTGCGCCCAGTTCCTCGGAGCCGGTGCCTACGACCACTTCGTGCCCTCGGCCATCGATGCGCTCATCAGCCGTCAGGAGTGGTTCACGGCCTACACGCCCTACCAGCCCGAGATCAGCCAGGGCACTCTACAGCACATCTTCGAGTACCAGACGCTGATCTGCGACCTGACCGGCCTCGACGTCACCAACGCCAGCCTCTACGACGGCGGCACCGCCTGTGTGGAGGCGGCCCTCATGGCCGTGCGCGTGGCCAAGAAGCGCCACACCGTGCTGGTGAGCCGCGGTCTGCACCCGCTGTATCGCGAGGTGCTCAAGACCAACTTCGCGCCCCACGACGACCTCCACCTGGTGGAAGTCGGCCTCAAGGATGGCGTCACGGACCAGGCGGACCTGGCGGCCAAGCTGAACGGCGACGTGGCCGCGGTGCTGGTGGGCTACCCGAACTTCCTCGGCGCCGTGGAGGACCTCACGGCCCTGGCCGGTCCCATCCACGCCGCGGGCGCCCTGCTGGTGAGCGTGACCCAGGAGGCCTTCGCCTTCGGCTGGTTCGAGGCCCCGGGCAAGGCTGGCGCGGACATGGCCTGCGGTGAGGCCATGAGCCTGGGCAACAAGCCCACCTTCGGCGGCCCCTTCCTCGGCTTCCTGGCGGTGAAGGACGCCCACAAGCGCGAGATCCCCGGCCGCGTGGTGGGCCAGACCAAGGACCTGGAGGGGCGCACCGGCTACGTGCTGACCCTCACGGCCCGCGAGCAGCACATCCGCCGCGACAAGGCCACGAGCAACATCTGCTCGAACCAGGGTCTGGTGGCCCTGCGCGCCAACATCTTCATGCACCTGGCCGGGCCCGAGGGCCTGAAGGGACTGGCGGAGCTGAACGCCGCCAAGGCCCAGTACCTGCGGGAGCGGCTGCTGGACCTGCCGGACATGGCGGTCCTGGACGACCAGCCCTTCTTCAACGAGTTCGTGCTGCGCTACCACGGCGACTACGCGGCGCTGGAGGCGGCCTGCCTGAAGGAGAGCCTGCTGCCGGGGCTGGATCTGGGCCGCTTCTATCCCGAATACCAGGGCTGCATCCTGTGGTGCGCCACAGAGCTGCACACCCGCCAGATGATCGAGAGCCTCGTCGAGATCCTCGCCCGCGTCCCTGTCCTTGCCGAGGAGGTGTGACCATGTTCCTGCGCCAGCGTGAACCCCTCTCCTTCGAGCGCTCGGTCCCCGGCAAGCGGGGCATGGACCTGCCGAAAGCCGACGTGCCCGCCGCCCGCGACACCCGCCCAGCGCACCTGAAGCGCGGCGGCTTTGACGCCCTGCCCGAGCTGAGCGAGGTGGAGGTCATCCGCCACTTCACCCGCCTCTCCAAGTGGAACTACGGCGTGGACGACGGCCTCTATCCTCTCGGCTCCTGCACCATGAAGCACAACCCCCGCCTCAACGAGAAGGTCGCGGGCCTGCCCGGCTTCACCGACAGCCACCCCATGGCGCCCGATGCCCTGGTGCAGGGCAACCTGGAGCTGGTCTACACGCTGCAGGCCTGGCTGCAGGAGGTCACCGGGCTGCCCGGCGTCACCCTCCAGCCCAGCGCCGGCGCCGCCGGCGAGCTCACCGGCGTGATGCTCATCCGCGCCTACCACGTGAGCCGGGGCGCGAAGCGCCGGGTCATCCTCATCCCGGACAGCGGCCACGGCACCAACCCCGCCACCGCCGCCATGGCGGGCTACGAAGTGGTGGAGCTGCCCTCGCTGCCCGACGGCACCATCGCCTTCGAGGACGTCACGGATCCCGCCAGTGGCAAGACCCGCAAGGGCCTGCGGACCCTGGTGGCCGAGCTGGGTCCGGAGATCGCCGGGGCCATGATCACCAACCCCAACACCGTGGGCGTCTTCGAGTACCGCTTCAAGGAAGTCAGCGACCTCCTGCACAGCGTCGATGCACTGGTCTACATGGACGGCGCCAACATGAACGCCCTGGTTGGGGTGGCCCGCCCCGGCGACTTCGGCGTGGACGTCATGCACCTGAACCTGCACAAGACCTTCTCGACGCCCCACGGCGGCGGCGGACCGGGTGCTGGCCCGGTCTGCTGCGTCGAGAAGCTGCGGCCCTTCCTGCCCGTGCCCATCGTGGTCCGCGACACCGTGAAGGTGGGCGAGGGCGAGGTCCCGGCCCACACCTACCGCTGGGACTGGGACCGGCCCCAGAGCATCGGCAAGGTGCACACCTTCTACGGCAACTTCGGGATCCTTGTGCGCGCCCTCACCTACTGCCTGAGCCATGGCTCCGACGGCCTCAAGGCGGCGACGCTGCGCGCCATCGTGAACGCCAACTACATCCGCGCCCGGCTGAAGGGGGCCTACGCCCTCCACATCGACTCGCCCAGCCTGCACGAGGTGGTCTTCAGCGACACGCTGCAGGCCAAGCATGATGTGCACACCCTGGACATCGCCAAGCGGCTCATCGACCACGGCTACCACCCGCCGACGATCTACTTCCCGCTCATCGTGCCCGGGGCGCTCATGATCGAGCCCACCGAGAGCGAGGGCAAGGACGAGCTGGACGCCTTCTGCGACACCATGCTGCAGATCGCCAGGGAGGTCGAGGAGAGCCCGGACCTGCTGCACCAGGCCCCCGTGCTGGCGCCCCTGCGCCGCCTCGACGAGACCACCGCCGCCCGCAAGCCTGTGCTGCGGTGGGTGAAGGGCTCGTAGTCTCCCCTCAGAAGCCAGACCATCTCCGCCCCAGACCGTCTGGGGGCGGGTTCCATGGAGTCCCCATGCGCCTCTTGCCCGCCCTGGTCCTCGGGGTACCCCTCCTGGCCCAGATGACCGCCCCCCTGCAGGACCGTGCCGACCGCTTCCTCAAGGTCGTGAACGCGGGCTACCAGTCCCTCTACACCGTGGCCTCCGAGGCCACCTGGGCCGCCTCCACGGACGTGAAGCCCGAGCACGACGCCGCCGCCGAGTGGGCGGGTCGGGCCGCCGCGGCCTTCAACGGCAACCCCGCCCTCATCACCGAGGCCCGGGAGCTGCTGGCCCACCGCAAGGAGCTGAAGGAGCTCACCGTCCGCCAGCTCGAGCGGGTGCTGCTCAACGCCGCCGAGGGCCCCATGACCAACCCGAAGCTGGTGGCTGACCGCGTAGCCGCCGAGACCACCCAGGCCAGCCGCATGAACGGCTACGTCTGGAAGCTGGATGGTCAGCCGATCTCCGCGAACCGCATCGACGAGCTCCTGGCCAAGAGCGGCGACCTGGCCGAGCGGCGCCGGGTGTGGGAGGTCTCCAAGGAGAATGGCCCGGTGCTGAAGGACGGCCTGCTGCGGCTGCGGGACCTGCGGAACGGCTGTGCCCGTGAGCTGGGCTACCCCGACTACTTCGCCCTGCAGGTGGCCAAGTACGGCCTGACCACGGACGAGATGATGGCCTTCAACCGCCAGTTCCTGGCGGAGCTGAAGCCCCTCTACCTGCAGCTGCACACCTGGGTGAAGTACGAGATGGCGAAGAAGTACGGCCAGCCCGTGCCGAAGGTGATCCCCGCGCACTGGATCAACAACCGCTGGAGCCAGAACTGGACCGGGTTCGTCTCCGCCGTGGACTTCGATCCCTACTTCAAGGGCTGGCAGCCCGAGCGGATCGTGAAGACCGCGGAGGCCTTCTACACGGGCCTCGGCTTCGCGCCCCTGCCGGCCTCCTTCTGGGTCAAGTCCGACCTCTATCCGGTGCCCGCGGGCGGCAGCCGGAAGAAGAACAGCCACGCCTCCTGCTGGCACCTGGACCTGGATACCGACATCCGCTCGCTCATGAGCGTGGAGCCCAATGCCCAGTGGTTCGAGACGGTGCACCACGAGCTGGGCCACGGCTACTACTTCATGAGCTACACCAACCCCGGCGTGCCGCCGCTGCTGCGGGACGGCGCCAACCCCAGCTTCCACGAGGGCGTGGGCGAGCTCATCGCCCTGGCCACCCGCCAGATCCCGTACCTCAAGTCCGCCGGCGTCCTGCCCGCCGACTACAAGGTGGACGAGATGCAGGTGCTGCTCAACGACGCCCTGGAGGTGGCCATCCCCTTCATGTTCTGGGCCTGCGGCACCATGCCCGAGTGGGAGGCGGACTTCTACGCCAAGGGCATGCCCGCCGGCGAGATGAACGCCCGCTGGTGGAAGCAGGTCCGGGACCTGCAGGGCGTGGAGCCGCCCAGCCCCCGCGGCGAGCAGTTCTGCGACGCCCCCACCAAGACCCACATCAACGACAATCCCGCCTACTACCACAGCTACGGCTGGGCCACGGTCTTCAAGTTCCAGCTGCACGACCACATCGCCCGGAAGATCCTCCACCAGGACCCCCGGAACACCAACTACGCCGGCCACAAGGAGGTGGGCGACTTTCTGAAGCAGGTCCTGGCCAAGGGCGCCACCGAGGACTGGCGCAAGGTGCTGAAGGAGGCCACCGGCGAGGACCTGTCCACCCGCGCCATGATGGAGTACTTCAAGCCCCTCATGGCCTGGCTTGAAGTCCAGAACAAGGGCCGGCAGATCGGGTGGTGAGCGTGGTCCAGGCGGTCCTGACATGAGCGGCCCGGTGCCCCAGGCGCGGGTGGTCAAGTCCCTCACGCGGGACCTGCACATCCGATTGTCCTCGCTGGATGCCAGCCCCCTTTGGGATGGGGTGCGGCGTGGCCACCCCCACCTGGACCCGGGGGCCTGCGCCTGCCTCACGGAGCTGCTCTGCGCCACGGCGCTGGTGCAGGACCGCAGCCTCTTCGCCGAGCGCCTCCAGCTCCTGCTCAAGGGGGCCGGGCGGGCCCGGGCCGTGGTGGCCGACTCCTGGCCCGACGGCACCATCCGGGGAGTGCTGGATCCCGGTTCGGCCGGGGCCGCGGACTGGATCGCCGCCCCCGGCATCTTCCAGGTGATGCGCTCCAGCCCCACGGGCCAGCCCTACATCGGCCGCCTGGACCTGGTGGAAGGCGGCATCCAGGCGCAGGTGGAGCACTACCTCCAGGACTCCGAGCAGGTCCAGGCCAGTGTCACCCTCTGGTGCGACCCGGCCACGGGCGAAGCCGGCGGCCTGCTGGTGGAGCCCCTGCCCGGCTGTCCCCCGGCCCGCCTGGCGCGGCTCATCCAGGCCATCGAAGGCCTGGAGGTCGTGCCCCTCTGGGAGCGGACGCCGGAGTTCCTGGCCAACTGGATCGCCCAGGGTGAAGGCAGCGACCAGCTCACCGTCACGGAGATCTTCTACCGCTGCCGCTGCACACGGGAGACGCTGCTGGAGACCCTGCGCGGCTTCTCCGCGGAGCAGAAGGCGGGTCTCTTCGTGGCGCCGGGTCCCGTGGAGGTCCGCTGCGACTACTGCGGCACCCTCTTCCCCATCACGCCCGAGGACCTGCAGCGGGGGGGCGCCTGATGGCCGCCGGCGTGGACATCGCCGAACGGGGCCGGCCCCTGGGCTCGCCGCTCTCGGTGTGGCTCAGCTTCCGCCTGGTCCCCTTCCTCGTGGCGGGGCTCTCCAAGCTGTGGTCCTACACCCTGCGGACGCGGCGCGAGGGCTTCGGGGCCGTGGAGGACCTCGTGGCCCGGGATGCGCGGTTCATCCTCGCCTTCTGGCACCGGCGCCTCTTCATGATGCCCCTGGCCTATCCCTTCCGACGCCGGAACGCCCAGGGCGAGGAGCGCGGCGTGGCCATCCTCTCCAGCGACAGCAAGGACGGCGAGCGCAGTGCCGCCACCTGGCGCTGGTTCGGCATCCAGGCTGTGCGCGGCACCGCCAGCGAGGACGGCGCCAAGGCCCTGGTGCGCATGATCCAGGCGGTGCGGCAGGGCTGGGACTTCGGCATCACCCCCGACGGCCCCCGGGGGCCCCTCATGGAGCTGAAGCCCGGCACCAGCGCCCTGGCCCGCAAGACCGGCGCCTGGGTCGTGCCCGTGAGCCTGGCCTTCGACCGCAGCTTCGAGCTGCGGACCTGGGACCGCATGGTGATCCCCTATCCCTTCGCCACCTGCACCGTGCGCTACGGCACCCCCTTCCGCATCGGCCCCAGGGCCGACGACAAGGCCGAGACCGCCCGCCTCCAGCAGGAGATGGACGCCCTCGAAGCCTGGGCCCAGGCCGTGGGGCGGGACTGAACCACTGCGCCTGCCGGTCT
>Ga0007882_10000157_pt1 | contig 38991 bp, 43 predicted proteins | sample CryBogCBH12Aug01_FD_71195 | JGI IMG/M metagenome (GOLD analysis project Ga0007882, IMG submission 71195) | Freshwater microbial communities from Crystal Bog, Wisconsin, USA - CBH12Aug09.1 | ecosystem: Environmental > Aquatic > Freshwater > Lake | place: Crystal Bog, Wisconsin, USA | collected... | reverse complement strand
TGGATTCGTCCACGTGCCTGTATTTTGAGCCAGAGTCACGAGTGCTGAAGCGCCAATGAATCCTCCTATGAGGAGACTGGTGGCTGAGATGAGAGAAGTGCGAGTTATTTTCATAAACTGTTAAATTAATATGATAATGAGTTATTTAAACTTGAATTATTATACCACAGCAATTGCCTTGAGAAGTCTCTGTAATGTCTCAGTTTTCCCCAATATGGAAGCTGAGATAAATGGATCCGGAGACCTTTCTTGACCTGTCAAAGCTACACGTAACGGCCAGAGGACATCACCTTTGCCGTTTGCTTCAACGTATGACCAGATGGCATTTTTGATAGCCTCAGGAGTAAATTCGTCGTCTGAACTGACAGTCATATTTCCTATGATAACTTTAACTGCATCTAAATGTTTCTTTGCAGTCGCTGGATCAGGATTCTTTTTCCAGAGGAGCAGGGTAGGTTGATACGCACTGATTTCCTTCACAAAATGTAGTTCCCCTTCCCTATCAAACAATTTTGGAATATCGCTAAAACAAACTATTTTTTCTTTTAGTAAAGGAATTATTTTTTTTCCTTGAGAACGAGAGATATCTAACCACGAAGGAATATACTTCTCGATATAAGTAGTGAATTCCGTATCAGACATTTTTCCAATATACTGTCTGTTGATCCAATCAAGTTTCTCCGTATTGAATACCGCACCTCCCTTTTGTACCTTAGTTATATCGAAAATCTGAACCAATCCATCTATACTGAATAATTCTTGATCTGTGCCCGGATTCCATCCCAAAAGAGCCATGAAGTTAACGATAGCTTCGGGAATATATCCTCTATCTCTATAAAAATTGAGCGAAACAGCCTCACCATGCTTGCGCTTTGAAAGCTTAGATTTGTCAGTTGCAAGGATGATAGGTAAATGAGCATATATAGGTCGTGGTGCTCCTATTGCTTCTTGAATAAGGATTTGACGAGGAGTATTGGAAATATGATCATCGCCTCGAACTACATGAGTTATACCCATTTCAAAATCATCCACAGCAACAGCGAGATGATACAGAGGCTCTTCTAGACTCTTGGCAATGACAAAATCCTTGAGTTCAGTCGTATCAAAAGTAATCTCACCACGAATAAGATCGGTAAATGTTACTTTCTTTCCAGGATTCCTGAAACGGATGACTTCTAATCTAAAATCTGGATTTTCTTTGTCCTCTTCTGAAGGAGTTTCTTTTGATATATATGCTTTATCTTCATCAATTAGTTTTTTTAAATATTTTTTATATACTTCTTCACGTTCTGATTGTTTAAATGTCTGATCATACGAGATGTTGAGCCACTTCAAACTATCTATAATACTCGCCTCATATTCAGGCGTTGAACGAAGTTTATCGGTATCTTCTATGCGTAATATGACCTTGCCACCTAGTTTTTTTGTAAACAGATGATTAAAAAGGGCTGTTCGAGCTCCTCCTATATGTAAATAGCCAGTTGGAGATGGTGCGAAACGGGTTATTATCTTATTACTTGCCATGGAAACTATTATAACAAAAATAGCCCCTTTTGCGAGGCCATTTTTGATTACGTAGTTAAAACGATGTATCTGAACTTATCCTTTTACTTCTGAACTAACTGCTGATGAAGCATGGAATACTTTCATGATAACATTGCCATTTGCATCTGTAAGAGGCTTGTCTGTTGTTGCATCGAATTTCTGATCACCATTATCTGAATACATAACTGCATAATACGTCTTACCATCAATCATAGGAGATGAAAGAGAAATCTTACCTGGATTGATTCCTGAAGTGAAATAAGTCTCACCGAGAATCTTACCTGGAGTTCCTGCATTGTCAGCTTGAATGACGATCCAGCCTGGGTTAGCGAACTGTGCTGAAGAAAGATATACGACATTGCCAGGATATTGATCTGACATGACGACACGGTTAATAACTCCAGCAGGAGCAGAATTATCTGTTGTTGCTGTTGAACTGTTATCAGTTGGTGTAGCTGCACCCTTGTTACCAAAGACCCAGATACCAATGATGATAAGAATAATAATGACGACGACTGTCACGACCCACTGCCATGTCTTGATACCAGTTGATGGTTGCATAGTATGTTAAATTAAATAATAAATAAGGCTGATAAATTTCGACTGTGTTGAGACTCAATTATACCACCCCTATTTCTCATGTTCAAGGGCGATACTGAGTATAGCTTCTGCTATAAGCGTAGCACTATCTAGACGTGCGAAAGCCTTGGCTCTTTCAGCCATAGTCTTGTGTATCATTGGTGAAGAGACTATTCGATTGATCTCTTCTACGAGGATATGTGGGCTTAAATTGTTCTCTTCAATGACTGATGCTGCACCTGTTGAAGCATAGGCAAAGGCATTATCTGTCTGATCATGACTGATAGAATGAGGTAGAGGAATAATGATAGAAGGTACTCCCCATGCTGCGATTTCAAATATAGTCGAGCCAGCACGTGAGACAATAACAGTCGCGGCACCTGATGACATACGAAGTGCGAGCTCGTCGAGGTAATCAAACGGATGATATCGATACTTGTACGGATGATCTTTGAGCGTGACACCGGTTGTAGCGAGTATCTCCGCAAGATTGGCTCGTCCTGTCTGATGAATGATCTGATATGTATTTAGAAGTTCAGGCAATGACTGAAGAATTGCGTCATTTATATTTTGAGAACCTTGAGAACCACCAAGAACGAGAATGACAGGGATACCTTGTTCAAGATTGAGGAATTCGAAAGCACCATTTGTTAAAGGATGGGCAACTTCAGGCCGTATAGGATTACCTGTGTAAGCAATTTTGGTTGTATCTTTTGTCTTAAAAAATGTCGCAGCACCTGGATATGAGAGTGCTACACGCCTTGCAAACCGACCAGCCCAGAGGTTTACTCGTCCTGGATGGCTATCTGATTCATGTATAACTACCGGAATTCGGAGGAGACGTGCTGCTACAAGTGGTGGAAAACTCGTATAACCTCCTTTACTGAAGATAACGTCAGGATATATCGAAAACATCTTTATACAGGCAATAAAAACACCAGAAATAGTTTTAAAGGCATCAGTTACATTTAAAAGAGAGAAATAACGGCGAATCTTACCTGCAGGAACCGAGATAAATTCAATTTCATTATCAAAAAGTGCACGGGGGTTGTATTTATGCGGTGCCATGAAGAAGAATTGTGGTGGTAGAACCTTCTTTTTCTTTGCTTCTTCACGTATAGCTTGAGCAACTGCAATGATGGGGTAAAAATGGCCTCCAGTACCTCCGCCAGTAAATAAGATTTTCATAGTTTATTAATTATATCACAAAGATTATGGTGGTCATCTAGGCTTTGGCGTACTTTGACACATTGGCCACGATACCTGATGCAGCGAGGATGATGATCAGTGCTGTTCCTCCATGAGAAACAAATAAGAGTGGCACGCCTGAGAGTGGTACAAGTCCAAGCATGGCTGACATATTGAGAAACGATTCAGTCACAATCAGCATAGCTATACCGATAGAGAGCATACCTCCGAAAAGATCTGGTGCCTTCCCTGCTATACGAAAAGTGCTTGCAGCAACAAGGAGATACAAAACGACGAGTATACTACTGCCAATAAAACCAAATTCTTCACCTGCTACAGCGAAAATAGAATCATCTGTTGGCTGAGGGAGATATCCAAATTTTTGAATGCTCTGACCGAAACCACGGCCGGTTATTTGTCCTGAACCTATAGCGATGAGTGATTGATTGATCTGATACCCTGCTCCACGTGCGTCGCTATTGCCTGAAAGAAAAGTCTGTACGCGTTGGTATGCATATGGACGAAGCATGACAACACCAACAACTACGAGGATGAGAGCGCCTCCCACAAGAAAAAGGTGTTTGATGGGCATACCAGCGATAACGAGCATAACTACTCCTGTAAATGCAATAATGAGAAATGTGTCTGTGTCTGATTGAGCCAACAGTAAAGCACCGAGTATAGCTGTGATGACAAGATATGGGATAAGTCCAAATTTCATTGATGATATCTTATCTTTAGCAAACTGAATCCATGCTGCAAGATAGATAATGAAAGCTATTTTAAGAAATTCAGACGGCTGAAATGAAAGCGGGCCTATATTGATCCAACGTGCAGCCCCTCCATAGAAGAGTGTGAGATGCGGAATGAATAGAAGTAAATTGATAGCGATAGCTCCTATGAGGATAAATAATGCAGATTTTTTGAGCCAGGTATATTTTATTCGAGAAAAAATAAAGAAAGCTACTATACCAATGCCAAGACTTGCAATCTGTTTTAGAGCAACTGTAGTAAAGCTAATTCCATCTTGTGTAAGAAGTCCGAGCGATGCAGATAAGAAAATAATAAATCCTGCACAGGTTAAAACACCGATAGAAATAAGAAAAAAACGATCAATTTTTAACGCGCGAGAAGCCATCATGCTTCTATTGTAGCATTTGTTGGCGTATTTAATTCAGTGGATTTCTCTGATTCAATACTTTGATTTTTGAAACTCTCTATATCAGCTCGGACTTTTTCATATTCTGGTAGAGCTTCCACTTTGGAGATCCCTAAATGTGCAAGCAAATCAAGTGTTGTTTTGTATAAGAAACTACGTGCGTCTTTTGGGTTATCTATGCGTTCTACAAGTCCGCGTATAAGTAAATTTCGAAGGATAAACTGTGAATTAACTCCGCGGATATAATCGATGTCAGCACGTGATATTGGGCCTTGATAGAGGACTATTGAAAGAGTTTCAAGGCCAGCCTTACCGAGATCACGACTTAGTTCTTCTTTGGTTAGTTGCTCTATGAGAGGCGAAAGTTCTTTGGCGGTGCCGAGCATGACTTCAGTGTCTGTCTGAACAAGGGTTAAGCCTCTACCTTTTAAATTGTTTTCTAATTCAATGAGGCCAGTTTTTATTTCTTCTTCAGAAATTTTAGCCTCATCAGTTGAGAGAAGTTGTGCAAGCTTTTTGAAAGAAACTGGTTCAGCTTTCCAAAAAAGTATTGCTTCGAGTTTTGCGGAGAGATTCATGGAAATAGTTTACAGATTAATGATCAATAACACAATGATACAATTAAATTAATACCTTGGCACACCAACATTCTTCGTCTCCATTTGAATATCACCGAAGTTCGATTCCTGGGTGACATGAACTATTCCCTGTTTTACCAATTCGAGCATGGCGAGAAAGCTCACAATGAAATTAACCTTATTTTCTTTATGCTCACCAGCGAAAGTTTTGAAACTCATCTTAAGTGCACCCTGGATACGTTTGGTGAGGGTCCCAATCATATCTTCCAAACTAATAACTTTATCGACAACTACTTGTGGTAACTTCTCTTTCTTTGGCAATCTATTAATCAAATCTTGAAGTAGAAATAAACTTTTTTCCAGAGTAAACTCAGCATCTGGCGCAAAGACTGGGCTCACTGGTCGCGCATGTGACTGTGAGAAAATCATATCACCGCCAAATAGTTTTTGAACAAAAATACTTGATTCTTTTATTCGTTTATATATCTTTAGCCGTGTTTCTAGATCTTGCATATCCCCTTTTTCTTCTTCAGTCAGATTGAGATCTGGTAAAAGCGACTTCGACTTTATCAAAAGAAGAGTGGAGGCAATCAAAATAAAATGAGCTGACTCCCCCATCGGTAAATTCTCGAATTGTTGGATATGAGAAATAAAATCGTCAGTGACTTTAGCTAGAGAAATATCATTGATGAAAAGTTTTCGCTTCTCGATTAAATCAAGAAGTAAATCGAGCGGACCTTCGAAGGATAGAGTTTTTACTTGGAAAGACATAATTAAAGAACGCCAATAGCTTTTTTGGCTTCAATGAGCTTTTTATCCGCGATCTTTCGTGCTTGCTTTGCTCCTTTTTCCAGAATTTTTAAGACTTTCTTTGGATCCTTGGCAAGCTTCTCTCTGCGTTCACGAATTGGTTTGATAAAGGCATCTATGTCTTCTATAAGGTCATCTTTGAGTGACTTATACTTACCTTTATTCATTTCATACAACTGATCCAATTTATCCTTTGATTTGAATAGTTTATGGATGTTATATAAATTTGCTGGAATACCATCAGAAACTTTTCCATCAGGTCCAATAGAACCGATACCAGCATCTGTGACTATACTCATGACGGCCTTTGTTATTTGTTCACGACTCGCAAAAAGCGGAATTACATTATTATAACTCTTCGACATTTTACGACCGTCTGTACCTGGAACAACTGCGACAGTATCAAGAATAAGTGAGTCAGGCAATTTAAAAATTAAATCTTTGTACTCCTCAACATTTTTAGGTCCAAAAGTGTGATTGAACTTAAGGGCAATATCACGAGCATATTCAATGTGCTGTTTTTGGTCCTGACCAACCGGAACAACATCAGTGTCGTACAAAAGAATGTCAGCTGCCATGAGAACTGGATAATTAAAAGTGCCGACATTAATTTCTTTATTTTTTGCTTCTGCGTCTTTGAAAGCATGTGCTCGTTCGAGATATGGAACGGTCACAATAGTATCAAAAATCCATGCGAGCTCTGTGTGAGCAGAAATGTCTGATTGCTTAAAGATAATAGACTTCTTTGGATCTAAACCGATAGCGAGGTAATCGAGAGCCAGTTCAAGTGTCAGTTTCTTCATTTCATCTTTGTCTTGAATCAAGTTCAAAGCATGATAATCTGCCAAAAAAAGATAACATTGATAGTTACCGGAGTTTTGCAAATCAACCATTTGCTTCATGGCGCCAAAGTAATTACCAATATGAGCTGTACCAGTTGGTTTTACACCTGAAAGAAGGATTTTTTTCATGTTATTTAAGCAGTAACAGAGAATTCGTCTGTTATTTTTAGTGGAACACCATCACGAGCGATTTTCTTCAAATTATTCTGTTGAAAAGAAAAATTTAATATCTCAATCCCGATAATTTTTCCTTTTGCACCAACATCAAGTACAACACCATCTTTTACTTCAATGGTTTTTTTGATTTTCCCTTTATTGAGAGCAAGATACACGGCATCTGCAACTCTGTCATAATTGAATTTCATGTTGATGTTATTTATCTAAATAATAAAACGTAACAACTAAATATTCGTTCTTTATGTCGCTAAACTTTTCATCTGAATATACAACGACCAATATTTTGTCTCCAAACTTCTTCTGCACCCTAATCGTACCATACGGATTACCCTTTCGGGAATCTGGTTTTAAAATAGCTTGTTTAACTTTATCAATATCAACCGATCTCTCAAAGAGACGCATTTGAGCGTGTGTAGAAAGCTTTAGTTTAGGTAATTTGGGCATATTTCAGCTTAATTTACTTAAACCCCCTCTTTCTTCAATTCTTCTACTAGTTTTTGAGCTTGCTTTGATAACTTCCTCGGCATCTCCACATGAGTAATGACCAGAATATCTCCACGACGTCCTGAAACACCTCTTTCTGTCATTGGTACACCACGATCTTTAACACGCAAAATTTCACCATGCGAAGTTCCAGATGGAATCTTCATTTCAATTTTTCCATCAAGTGTCTCGATTTCCACAGTACCTCCAGCGAGAGCAGTTGTCAGTTTTATTGGTAAATCCATAATCAAATTAAAACCTTCCTTGCGGAATATTTTACTTTCACCGACCCAGATTCTGACAATTAAATCTCCGCGACCACCTGCACCTTCTTCACCTCTATCGGCAATACGCAGACCTTGGCCATTTTCCATACCTGGAGGAATCTTTACTACAAATTTTTCTTTACCAGTTGAAATCTCACGTTCCATACCAAAAATAGATTCCTTGAATGTTACTTGCAAATCAATCGTAATATTCCTGCCTTTGCGTGGACGTCTGCCACCGCCAAAGAATTCACCGAAGATGTCTCCGAGATCAAATTCTACATTCTGACCATTGAAACTTCCTTGAAAACCACCATTTTGGAATTGAGAGAAATCGAAACCACCAAAGCCACCACCAAAACCACCTTGATTTGGGTTAAAACCAGCTCCAGCAGGTCCTGCTGAACCAAAACGGTCGTATTGGGCACGCTTGTTAGTATCTGACAAAGTTGAATAGGCCTCGCTGGCTTCTTTGAATTTCTTTTCAGCGTCGGCATTGCCTTTATTCTTATCAGGATGATGTTCGTGGGCAAGCTTACGAAACGCCTTTTTGATATCGTCTTGTGAGGCGCTTTTGTCGACTCCGAGGATTTTGTAGTAATCTTTCATGGGGTTTTCGAGTGGTTAGCAGTAATTGATTATGCCAGTAAATTGGTCGTCAATGCAACTAGATTAAAACTTTCTTTAATTTAACTACAACGGTCCCTCTCACTCGACCTTCTACCCTGGATTCAATAAAATCGACAGCTTTACGAAGATCATCAAATCCAGCTGAGTTATCAACTACTTTTTTATTATCTATACTAAATCCTTTTACGAGATACTCACGAAGGGTTTTGGTAGCCCACTGACGAAACTTAATAGCCTTAGTTGAATTCGTACGATATCCGACAGCGAGAATTACATCAAGCGTATAAAAAATAACGCTATACTGCTTGCCATCTTTGGCAGTATGGGCAAAATTTGCACATACTGATTTACGATTTAATTCTCGGTCGGCAAGGATATTTCTAATATGCTTTCCAACTACAGAACGGTCAATACTAAAGATCTTAGCTATTTGCTCCTCTGATGCCCAAATAGTCTCCTTACCTGGGTCAGCACGAAGTTCGACACCACCTTTTCCTGCGGTATAGATGATCAATTCTTCTGAATTTTTAGTTTGTTTCTTATTTGACATTAAATAATTAATATTATATGATAAATATAAGTACCGCATCCTTCTTGTTTACATGCCGTGTGGCATGGGCAGAATGCAAAGTCCTTTGAATCTAAAAACTTAAAACGTATGGAACCTCAATTCAGCAAAGATCTACTACGAGTGTTTAATAATATGGGAAGTCAGAAATCTTTGGAAGATCTTTTGATTCTCGCCCGTTTTACATTAAAGAACCGGAAGGCTCGGAAAAACGATGATAATGTAGTTTTTGTTTACTGTCCTGACATGTTACGGCTTCTTAAAAGCACCAAAACAGTGGTTCTGGCCGAAGGTAAGGAAATTGGAACGAATTACTACATACGTGTTCGTTATGATGGTATAGTTTTTATTCACACTTGCAATGAACACTGGTGGGTAAATTTCATATACCAAAGATAGTTTTTAAATTTTCCGCAAACACCCCCGTTCGTCCCCCCGAGTTTTGCTCAAAGGGACTTTACGGGGGTATTTTTTTACCTACTTCTTCTCCTTAAACTCCGCGTCCTTCACATCCCCCTCTCTGCCAGCATTTCCACCAGCACCATTTGTACCTTGCGCACCAGCTCCGGCTTGACCAGCACCTGCTCCAGCTGAAGAACCAGCAGCTGCATTTGCTTTCGCCAAAATTTCACCAATTTTCGAAATCTCACTCGACAAAGCCTCGCTCGCACTCTTAATAGCAGCAACATCAACAGGTTGCGCATCACGAGCCGTCTTCAAAGCTGTGATTTTAGCCTCGATTGAACTCGTAACATCCGCAGGGATCTTTTCCTTATTCTCCTTAAGAGCTTTCTCAGACGTATAAATCATTTGCTCAGCCACATTGCGAACTTCGACTTCTTCCTGTTTTTTCTTATCATCTGCTTCATGAGCAGCAGCTTCTTTTTTCATCTTTTCAACTTCTTCTTTTGAGAGACCTGATGAGGCAGTAATCTTAATCGAGTTCACTTTGCCAGTCGTCTTGTCCTTGGCACTGACATTCAAGATACCGTTGGCATCGATATCGAATGAAACCTCGATTTGTGGCACACCACGAGGTGAAGGGGCGATACCATCGAGGATAAATCGTCCAAGAGACTTGTTATCTGCAGCCATAGCACGTTCACCTTGAGTGATGTGAATCTCTACTGAAGGCTGGTTATCAGTAGCAGTTGAGAATACCTGTGAACGTTGTGTAGGAACTGTTGTATTCTTCTCAATGAGTTTCGTAGCTACACCACCCATAGTCTCGATACCAAGTGAGAGTGGAATAACATCGAGCAAGAGCACGTCTTTGACGTCACCACCTAAGATACCACCTTGAATAGCAGCTCCTATAGCCACAACTTCGTCTGGGTTAACAGACATGTTAGGTTCACGTCCAAAGAGCGCTTTGACGGCATTCTGGAGGGCTGGCATACGTGTCTGACCACCGACAAGGATGACTTCATTGATCTCACCTACCTTGAATGGTGACGCATCGAGGGCACGTTTACTGATCATGACTGCACGGTCAACGAATTCTTGTGCGATCTCTTCGAGCTTGGCACGAGTCATAGTGACGAGTAGGTGTTTTGGTCCATCAGCACCACTGGTGATGAATGGAATATTGATCTCTGTCTGAACGGCCGTTGAGAGCTCAATCTTGGCTTTTTCAGCTGCTTCATCCAAACGCTGAAGAGCGAGACTGTCTTTGCGAAGATCAATGCCATTTTCCTTAGCGAAATTATCTGCGAGCCATGCAACAATCTTACTATCGATATCACGACCACCGAGGTGAGAGTCACCATCAGTAGACTTTACTTCGATAACGTCATCACCCACTTCGAGAATTGAGATGTCGAATGTACCTCCACCAAAGTCGAAGACAGCAATCTTTTCATTTTTCTTTTTGTTAAATCCGTACGCGAGAGCCGCGGCTGTTGGTTCGTTAATGATACGTTTTACATCGAGACCAGCGATCTGACCTGCGTCCTTGGTAGCCTGACGCTGTGAGTCGTTAAAGTAGGCAGGCACAGTGATAACCGCTTCTGTTATCTTTTCACCGAGGCGAGCTTCAGCATCATTCTTAAGCTTGGTTAGGATCATGGCAGAAATCTCCTCTGGACGCATCCACTTGCCAGCCATATTGACTTCGACTCCGCCATTGGCAGATTTTCGAGTTTCAAATGGGACATTCTTAATATCTTTTTGAACGCCTTCTTCATCAAAGTTATGACCGATGAAGCGTTTGATCTGGAAGATGGTATTCTTTGGGTTTGTGACGGCTTGACGCTTCGCGAGAAGCCCCACAAGTCTTTCGCCTGTTTTAGATTGGGCAACAATCGAAGGTGTTGTACGCGCGCCTTCAGCGTTTTCGAGGACCTTTGGTGAACCAGCTTCCATGACGGCTACTGCCGAGAAAGTGGTACCAAGGTCAATTCCGATGATTTTGGACATGGTGTTTATGGATTAAATTAAGGGCTAAATTAATAGTTGACAATTAGGTATAAAGTGATATAATACTAGCAATTGTTGCGTGTTGGTCTTTGAGAGTGGTTTAAGCTGGCTTTGAGGAAAGAATTTATTGTTTCTTCTAAGCTGGTTTAAACTCAAACAAAAGGAAAATTATGTTGATAATCAAAGTCTGGTGTCTACCAACACTGGCGGAAGAGCGCTACAGGCTCATCGACGAGCACATCGCTAAGGCTGTCAGGGGATGTGACGGGCTCCACGACAGTGAATGTCAAAAGAAAGGTTCGATATGCATCCTGTTCCCTCCTGATCGGATGAATTATGGTTTAGGGGAGTGGATACCAATCGAAGTTACTGGACTAGACAATCAACCATCGGAAGTCCGACAGAAATTAGCTGGTAAAATCGGTATGGTCTTGAACCAGGAATTTCCGAAAGCTCGCATCAGCTGCACGGTTCACAATCGTGATGTTGCTGACGGGCATTGGGAGATTTAGTCACATCAATAACAGAACACAGCGGCGGCTAGCAATAGTCACCGTTTTCTTTTACCCTATTTTCATATCACATACCTAATTGTTAAGGAACGAGAGCAAAACACAAAGTGATCAATACTCAATAACACAATGTATAATGATGCGACTAACTTGATCATTGATAATTGGTTATTGTGTTATTTATAGGATGGTGCTCTGGTAGGTTGACTAGTAAAGAAAAGGAGTGAAGTAAATGGAGAAACTTCAGGAGTAAAATCAAAAACATATTTAGTATCAGCAAGGACTTTAGCTAAAGAACCTTCAAGGAGTAAAATACCCGACTTATTGACTGAACTCTTATTTGAAAAATTAGAATAGGCAGAATCGGTAGTTGAGAGCTTCAAAACTGGAGTCGAAATGAGTTCAGCAGAAATAGCTTTTGCCCTAACTTCCCCATCAACGAGTGTGACAAGGAATACAACACGATAACGCTCGCCGGTCTGTGAGGTTACTATTCTTTCGACAAATTTTGATGGAATTGAAGGTTTTAACATGTAAATAGAATACGATGTCAGGACTATCTTGGGTGCTTATTATACCAGAACTATATACTAGTCAAGTCTCTTAAATTCGCCCACCTTTACCTTTGGAGGCCTCATCTGCTTCTTATTCAACGAATACCCTTTTTGAATGACACCGAGAATAACATGATCTTGCTTTTCATCAGTTACTGGAACATACTCAGCTGCTTCATCGCGTGCAGGGTCAAATTTTTCTCCTACAGGGCTGATCTCTTCCAATCCTGACTCGTTCAATGTTTTCTTTAACTGAGAGTAGATATATTCAACTCCCACACGCCAATTTTTATCAACTTTTTCCCAGACTTCTTTATTACCCATTGCGAGATCAAAACTCTCGAGAACAGGAATTAAACTTTCAATTAATCTTTCGTTTGAGAATTTGATGAATTCCTTACGTTCTTCCTCGTCGCGCTTGCGAGCATTTACAAAATCAGCCTTGGCACGTTGCCAGCCAGTGAGATATTCCTGTGCGTCAGCTTGAGATTTCTTCAGCTTAGCTCGAAGCTTCTTGATTGTTTCAGCCATATTTTCTTCGGCTATAACAGAGTCATCCAGCGTATCGTCTGATTCAATAATTACATCATCCGCTTGATTTTTTACATCGTTTTCATCTGTATTCATGTAACCAGTATACGGATGAGTGACCTCTTTGGCAAGATTTTAGTAAAATATCCAATAAAAAAGCGCCGACTCCATTTTTCATGGGCCGGCGGGTGAAATTTATCACTATTCAACGGTTGGATACAGCATCAAACCTTTAAAACCTAATTTGTGAGCTTTACTGAATTTCCGGTACTTTTCTTCCGAGTCAATGATGATGTTTTCGAGATCTATCATCGATGTTAATTCAATTTCCTGAAAGACTATAGAGTGTTTATCCATGAGACGTAGGATTTCAGCACCAATATCGCGAGGCTTGTCACTTCCATTTTCAGCTCGCAAATACGTCAGAAGTCTTCTCTTGATGAGATTGATCGCTTCCAATTTACATGTATGTCTCCACTTTCTTATTTCTGTAAACAAGTAATATAGCAGAACTAGTGCGAGAACGCATGATACTTTCATGACACATCCTCCGCTTCTAACGTAGCTAAATCCTTCTCAAGTCTGGTTATCGTAAGGGTATAATCCTGTCGACACCAATGATCTGATTGTTTTTTTAATTGCAAATCACGGAGATCTCGGTGATATTGTTCCTTCAATTCCGTAATACTACGACGAAGTGAGTCTCGAGCTAAATCGCGAAATTCTCGCTTATTCTTGAGACCAGCTTTCGTAAAAGGGATCAAATAGTAATTAAACAAATGGATACCCCTTTTATAATAGTCCAGGGCGCAGGTCTCCCCTTTTTCGAAATGCTTTAATCTCACGATCAATCCTTGAAGTTCGAACAGGCGATTTTTTGCTTCAAGTCTGTAAAATATAAACCAGATTAGTACACCGACAACGGCGAGAATAATGCATATTCCCACAACTTGGTCCGAAGTTTGTTCTTGATACATAACTTTCCTTTTGGTTGAGTTTTGGTTTGTTAACGAACTGAAATTACCCTACAACAAAAAAACCCCTGATGCAAGGGGCCTTTTTAAGAGATAGTTATGATTAACGCTTTGACCACTGTGGAGACTTGCGAGCCTTCTTCAGACCGAACTTACGACGCTCCTTGGCACGTGGATCACGCTTGAGGAAACCGAGCTTCTTCACAGCACCACGAAGTTGAATATCATAAACGAGTAGAGCACGAGCGATACCGTGGCGAGCTGCTTCTGCTTGAGCAGAGATACCGCCACCTTTGAGCATAACTGAGACAAAAAACTTCTCAGCAGGCTTACCTTTGTTGATGGCGTCAGAAACGGTGTTGGCGAGCTCACGAACTGGGAAATATTCCTCGAGTGACTTCTCATTTATCTTATAGTGATTTTTTGAATCAACAAAAAGGCGAACACGGGCAATAGCAGTCTTGCGACGACCGACAGCTTCAAAATATTTTCCTGTTGTTTTTGTAGGCATAATAGTATTAATCTTTGATCGTTAAATTCTTGAGGCGTGGTGCACGTAATTTGTTCTTTGGAAGCATACTGTACACAGCGAGCTCAAAGACGCGCTTCATGCCACCAATCTCGATAACTTCACCGAGAGTTTGTGACTTGATACCACCACGATGTCCTGTATAACGAACGTAGTCGTCACCAAGTCCACCTGCACGCTTCTTTGCTGTGATATAGGCACGCTTTGCATTGATGATTTCAACCTTTGCATTGGCAACAGTATTCTTGGCAAAAGAAACGTCTTTTTTGCCCATGAGGATAGCTGCGGCTTCGCTCGCTATGCGTCCAATCTTTTTATCTGCTGCATCAATAGTGTATTTCATAGTAATAAATTCAGGATAAGTAATTATACAAATTCAATCAAAGCCATCTGACTGTTATCGAGATCGCGATCTGGCATACGAACAATACGAGTATATCCACCTTTTCGTTCCATATACTTTGGTGCAATATCGTCAACAAGCTTTTTGACTTCTGGTGCACCCTGTATACGAGTACTCAAGAGGCGTCGTGAAGCAACCGTATTTGACTTAGCCTGAGTAACGAGTTTCTCAACAAAAGGACGAGTCTCCTTGGCCTTAGCAAGAGTCGTAACTATGCGACCATCGCGAATCAAGTTGCGCGCAAGAGAACGCATCAAGGCGTGACGCTGTGTCTTCTCTCGGCCGAATTTTCTTACATTTGAATGGTGTCGCATAATGGTATATTAAAATTCAATTACTGCTTCATTGTTACGCCGTGTTCTGCCAAAAGCTTCTTGATCTCTTGGATACCCTTTGCTCCCAAGCCATCGATATCCATGATGTCAGACTCTTTCTTACGTGCGAGTCCTCCAAGAGTGCGAACATTGGCTGCTGCAAGAGCTTTGGTTGTGCGTCCTGAAAGACCAAGTGAATCAACACGAGTCTTCATGAGTTCAGAATCCATCTCGATTTTTCCTGACTTGCCTTCCTTCTCTTTACTACCTGCTTCCTGCTTCTCTTCTACAACTTCTTCTTCCTTGAAACCAACAATAGCCTTCAACTGATGAATCATAGTAGTGATTGATTGTTCGAGAGCCTCACGAGGAGTGATGGTGCCATCAGTCTCTATAGAAAGACGAATGCGGTTGAAATCTGTACGATCACCGACACGCATATTCTCTACTTCATAGTTTGCTTTACGGATAGGGGTGAAAGCGGCATCAAGAGTGATGGCACCAATCTCCACACGATCTTTCTGAATAACTTCCTTTGAAACATAACCAAGACCCTTCTCAACAGTCATTTCGATCTCAAGGTGTGAAGATTTGTCTGTGAGAGATGCAATATGGAGGTCTGGATTCAACACTTCTGCTTGTCCAGGAACTTCAATATCCTTTGCTGAAATTTCTTTTGCTCCTTTGACATTTAACGTAAGAGTGACAGGTTCATCTCCTGTGAGACGAATACGAAGCTTTTTCACATTGAGCAAAATAGTAATGACGTCCTCTTTGACGCCGTTTATAGCAGAAAACTCGTGTTCAACACCAGAAATCTTGACCTTGGTGATAGCTGCGCCTGGCAGAGACGACAAAATAATACGTCGGAGCGAGTTGCCCAACGTATGACCGTAACCAGGATAGAGGCCGTCAATTTCGTAGACGCCACTCATACCCTCTTCACGCACAATCTTTGGTTTTGATGGAAGAATTACGTCGTAGGTCATGGTTTTTATATATGAAAATAATAGACGATTAATTATACACTAAAAATAAACTATGTCTAGCGTGTGTAGAACTCGAGCACTGATTTGACATCAAAGAGAAGTTCTGTTGTGTCAACAGATGGTACACCTTCAATTTTGATTTCTTTTACCTCAGTGTTGATAGCGAGCCATGCAGGAGCCTTGTTATTCTTTAACTCCTCATCCAATTTTGAAAAAATAACCTTGTTTTTACTACCTTCGCGAATAGTAACCTTATCACCGACTGAAACTTCGTAAGAAGGAATAGTAACCTTCTTGCCATTGACGACAATGTGACCATGAGAAACCATCTGACGAGCAGCAGAACGACTTGGAGCAAAGCCTGCACGGAGGATAACGTTGTCGAGACGTCCTTCGAGGGTCTGGAGGAGATTCTTTGCATTATCACCTGTTGTCTGAAGTGCGTTCTTTACGTATTTACCGAACTGGCCACTTGAAACACCATAACTGTAACGAGCCTTTTGCTTTTCAAGCATCTGGCGTCCAAATTCTGATTTACCTCCACGACGACCCTTGGTGGTCTTTCCTTTTTCTTGTGAACGCAACGCATACTTCTGTGTCTGCGTCTTTCGGAAGACTGGGGCACCGAGGTAACGAGCTTTCTTGTATCGTGGACCAATTTGCATGGAATTAAGTAAAAATTATTAAATATTAAACGCGGCGTGGCTTTTTTGGCTTTGGACCATTGAAAGGAACTGGAGTCTCATCCTTGATAGAAGTAATGATGAAACCTTTACTGATGAATCCACGGATAGCAGACTCACGACCGGATCCAACTCCTTTGACGACAACAGCGATCTCTTTCAAACCTATCAATTGTGCTTTGAGACCGAGAGTCTCACCAACTTTAGCAGCTGCAAATGGTGTTCCCTTCTTTGCACCACGGAAACCAGCACCACCACTTGAACCCCACATGAGAGCGTTACCTTTCATATCGGTCAACATGACTTTGGTATTGTTATATGTTGATTGAACATGGAGAATACCGGACTCAACGCGCTTTTTTGAGCTTGCTGAAACTACCTTTGGCACTGCCTCAGTTGCTGGCGCTTTTGGTGTTTTTTCTTCAGTTGTTGCAATTTTATTTTTTCCCATAGTATTATTTTATGTCTTTTCTTCCTTTCTTCGTCCAGATCCCATAGTCTTACGAACGTTACCACGGACTGTTCGAGAATTGGTCTTGGTGCGCTGACCACGAGCTGGTAAATGACGAGCATGGCGCATGCCACGATAGGTCTTGATGTCTTTCAAACGCTTGATATTACTACCGACTTCACGTTTGAGATCACCTTCAATCTTGAAACCTTCAATGAGCTTACGAATAGCATTTTCCTGATCGACAGTGAGATTCTTTGGTTTAGTACCTGGATCAACCTTAACCGATTTCAAAATATGGAGAGCACGTGATCGTCCAATACCATAGACGACGGTCAAACCGATTTCCATTCTCTTATTTTCTGGGAGTGTTATACCAAGGATACGCATGTGATTAATTGGGAATTGATTATTGAAAATTGGTCATTAAACTAACCCTGACGTTGTTTATGACGTGGGTTTGATTTGCAGGCAACATAAATATAACCACCGCGACGAACGACGTTACATTTTGCACAAATTTTTTTTACTGAAGCCTTAACTCGCATACAATTATATAAGTGTAATATTACTTTATTAAAAACGTCTGGTTATGCGTGCCTTACCTCCGTATTGATCCTGATCAAGTTCAACTTTATCACCGACAAGGACACGGATACGATTCATGCGCATCTTACCGGCAAGGTACGCAAGAATAATCTCTTCACTGTTCTCAAGTTCTACTCGGAAGAGTGTGTCTGGCAATGCCTCAACGACAACGCCTTTTAAGATTTTTTTTGCGGGAATCTCGGTATTCATGTCTATGAACGTCTCGCTAGCTTAGCAGAGACCCATAAAAGAGTCAAGGGTCACATAAGCTTTTTTCTTACGAAGATATATATTAATACGTTTGGAAACCACTCATATCAACAGGAGTAAGCTGGTATGAGGAACCAAGAGTAGAAATTGCAGAATTAACAGAAGTATAATAATAAGAAACATTAGAAGACCCATATGAAAGGCCTGTAGTATGCCATGTGCCTATAAGTACTGTTTGTCCATTGATAGAAGAGAAAACCGGTGAGCCACTATCTCCAGTAATCACCTGCCACCCCCATCCCCACGATGGGTAAGATTGGAACTGTGCTTGAGTGAGGAATATTTCCTGCGAAAATTGGTCGGCAGAAGTAGCAAAACCGATTAAGTTATCAACATAGATAGAGCGAAATTGATTAGTTACAAAAAATGGTAATCCCCATCGAGCCATGCTCGTTGAAGCAATCCACGGCGAGAAGTACTTCGAATCAAAATGATTTGGAAATACCCGAGCAAATGTTATACCTGGTGAAACTGGTGAACTGAGCCGAGCTACATATATATCAGAAGTACTTGCCTGCATACCTCCTGTGATGGTTCTCGACGAGGTGTTGTTATTATTATCAACAAAATAAACAGTTGTGCCGTTTGGTAGTGGCATATGGTTTGCCATTATAAGAATATCTGGGGCAACCAGCATGCCACTAAATGATGTTCCGTACGTTGAATTATATGCTGGTATACCGGTCAAATCTAACGATTGAGTCAGTAATGATGTATTCCTAGCATACGTTTTGGAAGAATCATTTGTCGATGAGTATATATTCTGTACAGTATTCGAAGGAGATAAACCACTCAAGTCAGTTTTCACTGGCTGATTTAAAGCATACGCTAATGTTCCAGGTGTATATCCATAAAATGATTCGCCATAATTTGAAGTTGACACAGTTGAAGTGACACCGCGAGTCAAGCCACCTACTGTTACATTTATTTGAGCAAAACCGTCATTAACATATGAGACATTGCCAGATTGATCTACCGTAACAACGTTTGGGGTAATCGAACGATAGGTTGGATTGTAGAGATTACCAATTACTCCAAGATTGAACGTTGTTTGAGTCTGACCCCATTCGTTGAAAATAAGATCGGATTTAGTAGATGAAGAAATTGGTTGAGTAGAGATAACCTTTGGAATGACATTAACAGAAAAATTGTTTGACGATATAGAAGCAGATATCTGTCGAGAACTGGAATAAACAAAATTTATTTGAGGATAATACACAGCATGAGCTACATAGTCTCCACATACATACGAAATACAACTCACAGACACTACGCTTAAGAATACAACCCGTGTGATATAAAATGATTTTTTCATTTTAATTTACACAACCTGCTGGCGCACTTCCTCCATTCTGATATGTCGGAGTAGAAGCCCCCGCATTAAAATACATGTATACGGGTGATCCCGCTGCATCGTGATATGTAACACAAGTACCTTTACTTTGACCGGACACTCCAAACTCTATAGTCGTAGTCGCATTTGAGGATATATTTGTTACCTGCAGATTGGCTATAGGTGTAGTAGTTCCTATGCCTACGTTGCCTCCTAAAGCAGGAGATCCACCTGTAGCTCCAGGCATGATGATAACGTTTCCACCACCTGCATTAGTTCCTCCTGATGTTCCTGTACCACCAGCACCAGCTGAGATAGTGACATTACCACCACTACCAGAAGTACCTGAAAATACGGACGAGCCACCATTTCCTGCAGTTAAAGATACAGATCCACCAGTTCCGGCAAGCCCTCCTGTTTTATTTCCACCATTTCCTGATGCTACAGAGAAGGAACCACCATTGGCAGGAGCAGCCCCTGAGTTACTCCCAAGTGTAAACGATATATTGCCACCCCTCGTCAATCCATTACCTGTGGTAAATAGGATATCACCACCATTTCCACTAGAACTCCCCCCGTATGAAGCATTACCGGTAGTTACGAGAAAGCTTCCTCCATTGAGGTTTGATGAATTGGTTAGAGTCGATCCGGTTAAAAAGGATATATTTTGACCTCCACCAACTAATGTTGATGAGCCAATAACAGCAAAGGTAGTTGAAGCAACTCCAGTGGGAGAGGCAACCGAGAGTCCAGCAAACGGCGATGAAGTACCGATTCCAACAAAACCATTGTTGGAAACTATTAGATTGACATTGGAAGATGAAGCTACCACAAATGCTGGTCTACCTGATGTGCCGCTAGAATTTATTGAAATGAGTCCCCATGGACTTGATGTACCATAATCACCAAGAGGAGAAAGATTTCCAATCATCGTTGACCCATCACCGACAAGTGAATATTTTGTGTCAGTCTCATACACTATCTGCCCAGAAGTAGCCACAATCCCTGACAAATTTGCTGCTGTATCTTGCAATGGAATTATATTGGCCATTATTGTACCAGTGATGTTGACATTTCCTGTAGCAGTGAGATTCGGTACCGTGAGAGTTGAACTATCAAAAGTAAGATTCGGTGAGCCTCCAAAAATACCATTTTGGTTAAATTGTAATGTAGATGAAGCACCACCAGGTGTATTCCCTCCACAATTACTACATGTGCCGAGTACGGTAAGATTTGAAACTGTTGTTGTCGCCAAGGTCGACGTCGCAGCAGTGAGTGATCCAGTAGTGAATATATCAGTTGATATAGTGGTTGATGCAAATGATATGCCCGTAATACTCATAATTGCTACGCCGCACCAAATTATTTTATTCCTACGTGATTTTGTCATAATATTTGTATTATAACAGATTATGGTTGTTTGACACTTATATTTATTCTATTTTGATCACTTGGCACTGTTCCAACCCATGGTGGAGTGATTTCAGCTGAACTTTTCGGAATATCTATAACAGGATTGTATTTATTTAATATTATCGCCGTTTGACTGAGCGAAACACCTGCAAATGCTTGTTTTAATGTGTTTACAGGGATTGTGCCGACCATGTCAAATGTTCCACTTATGTGTGTCACAAGATTTGTTTTAGTTATTGGTGAAAAATCTTTTGGATTGGCGAGAGTAACTGAAAGTGCTTCTATATTTGGTGTGGTATAACCAAATGATCCAAACAAATTTGTTGATGAAGCATTACTCAAGAAATGTGCCAATTCAGTTTTCTTGAAAAGAATTCCGTACACGGTTACGCCTGCAGAAATTTGTGCAGTCTGCGCATCACGTGCAGTAACACTTGGTTGATTGAACGTACTGCCATATATGCTTGAATACATAACATACCCCGTTGGAACAGTGGACATGAGTTTAGCTCTGAGTTCAGCAGAGAGATTTTTTTGGATTTGAACTGTTGTTGACGCGAGAAGTGCAGGCGCAACCACGATGCGAGTACCTGCAAATCCTCCACTCACATTCGAAACAAGTCGCGCATAAAATCCGGTATATTTTGGAGTCCCTTTATACGCTACAAAATTGAAATCACTTATCGTGTCAGAGCTTGATATATTGTATTGTTCTCCTGCATTCTCAGCCAATATAGACGTAACAATACTTCCTGGAATAATAGATGAACCTGGCTTTGTATAGCCTGGGACAACGATGGTACTCGTCAGACGATATACAAGACCTGAAGCATTGGAAATGCGTGATCCTGCTACTATACGTTGTGGTTGCATACTATATGAGTTATATACCGTGATAGAACCTTGTGCTTTCGTCTCAGTGTAGGCACCTTGTACTGCAGGAAGAGTTGTACTTGCTATGCCAGAGAGACTTTCTATCTCATACCCAAATGCACCATTGGATGAACTCGGAATTATGTATGTCCCATTTACATTGATAGTAGAGACTTTGGGGACAAGAATGAAGGTTGCTGAAGCAAAATGTCCTGATATACCAAAGGCAAGTCCGGCTAAAATCACCACGAAACCAAGAATACCTATGATCCAAGGAAATCCTGAACGTTTCGTACGCTTTTTTATAGATGCAGGTTTTTTTTCATGTACTTCAGGTTCAGATATGTGTTCGCGGTGAATTTTTATTGGAGTCTCTGTTGTGCGAGAAATATCACCTTTTGAGGTTTTTTTAGTTTGAATATCACGCACAGAACGGTGATTTCCAGGAATTATGTCTTGTACACGTCGTGGCATAAGTATAGATTAAAAGTATAGATTAAAACTTTTCAAGTCGAATAATAGCACTAAGATATAATACCGTTAGACGTAGCTTCTCCGCGCCTGTATCAAAGGTAACAAGCTTATACAATTCATCTGTAGGCAAAATTTCAGTTAGTACGTTTGGATATGTCTCTGTCACACTTTTTTTGAAAAGAATTTCATGGAAACGTGAAGAAATAATGATTCGAAGCGGTTGATAGGTTTCTGGTGCGAGAGATATAATCTCCATGCATTTTTTCATCCATGTATTCGTCACTTCATTGATAGAGACAATATCTTGAGCACCTTGAGTTGAATCAAGTTGATTGGTCTCAAATAACGTAAGCAGAGAATCTCCTGCTGATTCGGATATACCACGTTTCGAAATTAATTGGCGAATAAGGGTAAGTACACCTGTGGGATGTGAGCCAAATAAAATACAGGTCTCTCCTGTTGAAATAACGATATCAGTAAGTTCTCCATGAATATGCATGAGGATATAGGGATCATCAAGAGAAAGTACTTCACCGATAGCCATATGTTGAAGGAGTAATGACGAATGAAAATCAATATGTTTTTCCAACACTCCCGCTTTTGTACAACTCTCTGTAAATCGTTTGATGGTTGACGTTCCGGCTAGACTGATTGCAAAAGACACTTCAAAGGTTTCACTTTTGTTGTTTTCCCACTCTGCGATAGAATATCCATTGAGACGGACATCGAATATCTTTTCTTCTATAGCTACCATCGTATCGTTGGCAGACTTTTTCATAGTAGCTCGTTCATTTTCTATGATATTTTTTACAAATGCACGTGTGATATGTGTCTCTTTTTCAAATTTTTGAGAAACCGTACGAGCCTGAGAAACTATCCATGGTGAAGAGAGGACACAGTGAACTTTCGATATATGAGCGGGAAATGAACCGTGTGTATGGGCTGTATGGACATAAGTCGTTACAGCTCCAGTTATGGTTTCAATCGCTTTGACTGCTGAATCGACGAAATACGAACTTCCCTCATCTGGACGATATGGAATAGGGATAGTTGACGTCCATGCTATATGAGGCAAATCAGTACCGTGTAGATATATGAGAGTTCCACGTACCACTGAGCTTTGGATATCAATGATGAGTGAGAGACTATCTTTTGGTTTATGAGAAAGAAAGGACATCCTCTAAATTATAGCACAACATTTTTTATGCCAACACTGCCTTGATTCTCCGTACACCTTGCGAGACCGCCTCTTCTTTTTGAATCTTGAACTTCCACTTTCCTTCTGGTCCTGCCAATTCGGAGGTGTTTTTGACATGTGGTCCGCCACAGAATTCTTTTGAATACGCATGTTCCAAATCTGATCCAATAAAATAGATAGATATCTCTTCACCATACTTCTCACCAAAGAAGTGTCGTGCCCCTGTCTTTTCAGCTTCAGCTTTTGGCATGTGAATTTGATTCATCGGTAATTTAGCCGCAATTTTTTCATTCACAATATCTTCAACTTTTTTCTTTTGTTCATCAGTCATCTTAGCTCCATAAGAGAAATCAAAACGAAGGCGTTCAGCGGTAATATTTGAACCTTTCTGACCAACACCATCGCCAAGAACATCGTGGAGTGCCTGATGAAGTAAGTGAGTGGCTGTGTGATAGCGAAGAACCATGGGGTCATTGGCATCTGCGAGACCGCCTTTGAATTTCTGCTCGGCGCCGGAGCGTGAGAGGGATTGGTGCTTTTTGAATTCAACCTCAAATTCTTTTAAATCAACAGTAATACCTTTTTCTTTAGCCAATTCAACAGTTAATTCGACTGGAAAACCATAACTTGAGAAAAGTGAAAATGCATCGTGGCCAGCAATATTTTTTATTGCGAGTCGCTCGAACTCTTTTAAGCCGTGCTTGAGGGTCTCGCGGAATTTTAATTCTTCAGCTTGAATTATCTTCTGTATTTCTTTGCCATTATCATTACCAATTACATTTGGATAAATAAATTGATATTGTTGTTGAATAACATTCACCAGTTTTTCAATGACAGGTGGCATGCCGAGCATATCCGAATGACGAATAGCCCTACGAATTAATTTCCTTAAAACATATCCTCTATCTGTATTTGAAGGTGTAACCCCATCAGCAATCATGAACACCGCTGCCTTGATATGATCAGCTACAATGCGTGCTGAAACAATTAAATCAGGTGATTTCGAATCAAATTTTGTAGAAAGTTCCAATATTTTCAGCATCACCGGCTTCAGCAAATCTGTATCATAAATATTATCAACCCCTTGAAGCGTCATGGTAAGTCTCTCAAGTCCTGCACCAGTATCGACTGAAGGCTTTGGAAGCTTACCTATAATTTTTCCATCTTTTTTCTCATATTGCATGAAGACGTCATTCCAAACTTCGACAACATGTCGTGCTTCATCCGCCTTCAAATATTCCTCATGTGTCAATAATTTTCCACCAAAATGTCCATCCGGCTTTTCATTACTCGAAATATCATAAAACATCTCCGTATCAGGTCCGCAAGGTCCATTCTCACCGGCTTCCCACCAATTTTTGTCTGCAGGTAAATAGAAAATACGTCCAGCCTCGCCTTTCGACGTATCTCCGCCAGCGTCAATCCTATTTTTCTTAAATACTTCTCGCCAGATATTAGCAGCTTCTTCATCTCGTGGTGCATTTTTGTCTCCTTCAAAAACTGAAACGTACAATCTGTTTGGATTGAGACCAAGACCTTCTTTTGTATCAGTCAAAAATTCAAAACTCCACTCAATAGCCTCTTTCTTGAAATAATCACCAAGCGACCAATTGCCCAACATTTCAAAAAAAGTAGCATGTGTTTTATCACCTATATCGTCAATATCCACCGTGCGAACACATTTCTGAGCATCGACGAGACGAGTAATTTCTTTGCCATCTACACCAATAAAAGGCTTACCAAGTAAAAATGGAATAAGAGGTTGCATACCAGCCGTATTGAAAAGAGTCGGGTTAGTAACACCTTTTTCGTCAGTAGTAACAAGCGAAGCTGAAGGAATGACAGTGTGTCCACGCTTTTCGAAGAAAGCGAGGAATCGTGAACGGATATCGGCAGAAGTTAGAATCGTATTCATGACCAAAGTGTAGCAAAATTCGAAGATTATTCCAAGGTATTATTGCGTATTATTAAAAATAATGTTATAAATTTTTTGAAAGGAGGTGGGTATGAACCATCTAAAAAGATCTCTCAAACGACTTAACAAAAAGTCACGTCGAAATGGCCTCAACTTTGACTACTTAAAAGGCAAAGGATCTGAAGATCGCTTTGAGCAAATGACAAACGAATTGATTGAACGTCACGAGCTTCCATCAATACGAAAAATCACCCGCGCCAACAAGATTGAAGACGCCATCAATAAAATTGATTTCAAAATCGAAGTTTCCACACATGTGGGTGGCAAGTTCGTCCATTTTTTTATCAATGTGAATATCAAAAGTTCCGCAGGTGCTGCAACGTGGTTCGTGCGGGTACATCGTCATCTCGGCATATATGTGGTCATCATGGACGATGCTATGACCAAAGAAGCGCTCAAAAAACGGCTTGAAGAAATTTGTAGCTACGAACTTGAAAAGCACCATGGGCCAACTTCCGTTACCCCTTAATTGAGTGGCGGAAGTTTTTTATTTCTTACTTTTCTTTTTGGTCGATTGTTTGCCTGTTAATCGTTCTAGTTCTTTGATATCATCAGCGATTTCCATCAACCCTTCTTTAAAGAATTCCGGTGATGATACATCGATACCTATCTCTTTTAGAATATTCTCTGGCGAATCTTTACCTCCTGCAGATAAGAATTGCTCTATCTTCTTCCAGAATGTTTGGTCCTTATGATATCGACGAAGCAGTGCTTTGGAAACGAGTTGTCCATATGCGTAGGTATAGACGTAGAAGAAGCGTCTAATATGACTCCACGTAACGAAAAAATATCCATCATCTTGTTTGAGATCAAATATTGGTCCAAGATATTCTTTCATATTCTTATTATGAATATCAGCAATTTCCTCTTTGGCGATATACCCTTTCGCACGAATAGTAGTGTGCAAATCAAGCTCGAAATTGAAGCAGGCTATCTGACGAAATACAGTCTGTATATCGTCATTGATACGGTCGTGCAGCACGATTATCTTTTCTTTGTTTGACAATGAATCATAGACAGACCGCAGAGCAATTGCTTCGAACAATGTGCTAGCGGTCTCAGCAAGAGATGTTGAATAATGAGAATAGAACGCACCCTGTATGCGAGAAAATTCCGAATGAAAGGCGTGCCCAAGTTCATGCGCACATGTGGTGAACGAATGCAGGTCGTCAATATGATTAAGTAAAACAAATGTCGGATTGTTATACGAACTTGAACAATATGCACCACTTTGCTTTCCAACCCTCGGAAAGACATCTATTTGACCATTTTTGATATACACATCTAAAATTTCTCTGAATTTAGGATTAAGGGATCCAAAAACTTCTTTTAATCTCGTCGCACTATCGTCAAATGTATATTTTGATTTGACGACGCCTATCTTTGCTGCACGATCAGAATAAGACAACTTCTTCAACCCCAATAGTTTTGATTTAACCTTATAGAATTCATGAGGTATCCATACGTGTTCTGTGACTACTTTTCTTAATTGATCAACAACCTGTGGATTATTTCTATAACCCAAAACAGTATTTTCATATGGAGTTTTATATCCTCGTATCTGATCGTTAATCTTTTTATTCGTAATAACGGCATTAATCTCCGCCTCCGCAAAAGGAGCAACAGATTTGAGTGTCTTTGCAACTGCTTCAGTAAGTTTTCTTCGCTCTTCCGCTCTTGGTAAATTATGAATACTTTGCATTGCCGTAGGCAAAGGAATCTCTTTCCCCTTCCATTGAACAGATTTAACATTTAGAATTCGCTCATTTGCTGATACCCACATATCGTAGGCAGGTAATGATTTTAGACTCATAATATTCTCTTCGGGAGTAGAAAGGGTATATCGAGCGTCATCGAATATTCTCTGAAGCAAAACCTTATAACGCTTAAAATCATTCTTCGACAAAATCTCTTTCTGAAGATTCGCCTCAATCTTACCTAGAGAAACCTCAAAGAATGTGATCTTATTGAAAGCAATAGTCAAACGATTATCAAATAAGGCAAGTTTGGCTGATGCCTCAGTATTTTTTGCATCAATATCAATAGAATAATTGAAATAAAGCAATATTTTTAAAGCAGAATATTCAGATATTTTTTCATATTCTTTAAGAGCCTCAAGTAAAATCGAATTATCAGTTAAAAAAGATTTCTCCAAATTCCCTTCTTTCACTTCATATCTCTTAGCAAAAGAATCTATCAAAGTTTCAAAAGCCACCACATCTTTTTCTATCTGTGGATCAGTTGGAGACGAATAAAGGAGTGACAAATTCCATTGGTAAGCATTTTTATTGGTATTCTTTTTCATAAGTTTCTATTATACGTATTTCTTCAAAATCTCAAAGTCTTTCTTCAATTTATCGAGATTATTTGGATTATAAACCGCTACGCATGGATGATACAGCGTGACGATATCAATATCACCATATGAAGTGGAACTTGCATAAGCTTTACCGTGAGCCTTACCTATAGGTTCCAGTTCCAAGCCAAGATCAAACTTATTCATAATATACCCCATGGCATAGCGCCCTAGAGCCACGATAACGCGAGGCTTCATGATCTCTATTTGTCTATCAAGAAAAGGCCCGTATACTTCTATCTCGCGGGGTGTGGGATCACGATTCTCTGGTGGGCGATCTTTCACAATATTTGTAATGTAAATAGAATCACGCAGAATGCCAACATGTTCCAAAAGCTTATCCAGCACCTTCCCCGCCGCTCCACAAAATGGCTTACCTGTTTTCGCTTCGTTTCTTCCGGGAGCTTCGCCAACAAACATGATTTTGGCATCATGACTTCCCTCTCCAATGACTGGAAAATAACCATTAGTCGTGCGGTATTCATACAGTGGTGATTCCTTGAGAACAAGAATTTCGTCATGAATGACACGCATGGAGTCGGTTTTATTCAGCATACTATTATTTCAAAGCTTGTTCGGCTCTGTATTTCTTCTTGATTGCCTTATATTTTTTTGAACCGAGTTTTCCATTAACCACACCCACTGGATATTTCTTTGCTGCAGCAACAAGTTTATCGTGCACAATTTTTTCTATATCTACATCTAGTAAAATAGACATTTCTATAGAATAAATAAAAACGTCAGCTAATTCTTTAACAATCTCTTCTTTTAATTCTGGGTCCTTCTCAACTTCTTCCAGAAAAAAATTACTCCACTGAAAATTCTCTAGGAGTTCAGCTGCCTCTATGATAATTGATTTCGCAACATCAACTGGTGGTTGATTGAGCCAATCTCGCTCTGTCATGAAATCTTTTACTTCTTTTTGTATCTTTTGCATGTTGGTTAATTACTTCGCCACCTGAATAATAACTTTCGCCTCTTCAACTATTTTCTGAACAAGCTCTCCTTTCACCCCAACTGCTTCAAGGACTTGTGGACTGTGAATAAGGTCAGAACACGTGAGCACATTTCTACCAACTAAATCCTTCTTCTGCTGATGTGAAAGTCCTGTAATACACGTAATCGGGTGCAGACCATTCTTCTCAATAATGTCGTGAAGGTTGCCTGTGTTTGGATAATTCCAGCCAAGCATTTTGAGACCATTGCATTCACCATAAGTTATAGCTTGATCAGTGAACTTGGTATTTGTCACCAACCAAAATTCACTTATCTTTCTCTTGTTACCTCCATAATCAAAATCAGTACCTGATAGATCCTCGCGACGCGCTTCGATATAGAGAGCAACTTTCGAATCAGACTTCAAACCAAACTCATTGTGGAATTTTGCTTCAACGAAGACGAGCTTTTCTTTATTCCATGCGACAACATCTACTTCATGTGAGATACATTTACCAAGGACTGTTTGATCAGTAACTGTCTCATATCCCCAGAAATTAAAGACTTTGGCCACGAACTTTTCAAAAGGAAAACCGTCTGGACCAAGTTCTACGAGTGCACGACGAATAGAATATTTGACTGCGAGGTGGTGTGAGTGTTTACGAAGCAATGCAAAAGCTTGATGATAGATCTGATCCGTCGTCATACCATCTTTCATAGTGCGCTCCACTTCATCCACGATCTCTTCTATCGCTTCCTGTGGCGCACCAACGCGCGTAAGTGAGCTCACCAATTTCTCTTCCTCAAAAAGCTGTTTCGTGCCGTCAGATTTGGTGATGGTGAGAAGGTGATTCATGGGGATAGTTTAACTTATTATTCAGGTAAAAGAAAAGGCAACCAACAGTTAAGTCAGTCGCCAAGATGAAGGTTAAGGTTATACGTCTACAGTCAAAATTTATTAGTCTTTTCTCGACCAACCAAAATTAATAAGGACTATGCCTGTAGCAAATACAAGACACACAATGAAAACCAGCATAGAACCAATGAAAAGAAGAAATGGGTCGTTTCCATAACGATGATATTCCTCAATCAATGGTTTAAACAAACACAGAATTCCTATTCCAAACACAAACGTGCCAAATGCGACCAAGCTTGAGATGAATTTTATCATACGAACATTTTTTGGTGTATTGTTTAGGTCACCGTGGCTTCCTTTCAAGAGCCAACCCGTTTTATTCAATGACCATTTCCAACTAAAAACATTATACAACTTATTATCTAATCGTCAATAACCCCGTAATGGTCCAGTGGCTTGGAATCACCTACCTAAGATAAGTCATCTTTTAACTTCTTTACGAGCTCGTCCTCGGGCACATCATCTCCAAAGTTGACCTGACGAAAATTTTCGTCAGTCCTTGTTTTAAGCCTTTGACGAAATATTTCGTCACCTCAATTTTACTTAATTATCCCTCCGCCCAGACACTCCTCCCCTATATACATAACCAACGACTGCCCTGGCGTCACCGCATCAACTTCCCTTTCTGGAATAATAACCACGTTATTGCCACTTATTGATTGAACTACTGCAGATGTAAGCGCCTGGCGATATCTCACACGGATTTGAATTAGCTCGCCAATTTTAGGCTCTCCACTTGTCCAATTCGCTTTTGAAATAATAATTTCTCTCTTGTGATTTACTTGATCCTTGGTTATTGAAAATTGAGCATTCCTTTCATTGCTCACAGTTATCGTATTTTTCTTAACATCCTTACTAACCACATAATACGCCTCATCATGCGCCGTCTTAAACTTCGGGTCAATGATAAAACCATGTCGCTCACCAATAGTCAAAAGTAATGAGCCATTGTGCGTACCGATTACTTTCCCTTTTCCGTTAAGAACATTCCCTTTTTCTGTCTTGATATAATGTGCCAGGAAATCTTTTACATCTATTTTTCCAATAAAGCACAGTCCTTGACTGTCTTTCTTGTCTGCATTCGGCAATTTAAATTTCTTGGCTAACTTACGAACTTCCGGCTTTTCGAGATGACCAACAGGAAAAAGAATGTGCTTCAAGTCATCTTGATTGAGTGTCCAAAGAAAATAGGATTGATCTTTATTTTTATCTTTTCCTGTAAGGAATTTATTTCCATCAGCCGAAATGATATTTTGCGCATAGTGTCCAGTTGCTACAAAATCAGCCCCCTGTCCTTTTGCCCACTTCCAGAAAGCCCCGAACTTCACTTCACGATTACACATGACATCAGGATTTGGTGTACGACCAGCTGTATATTCGGCAATCATATAGTCAATGACACCTTCTTTATATTCTTTTTCCAAATCCAGAGTCACGAAAGGAATACCAAGATGAGCAGCTACACGCATAGCTTCATGACGTTCTTCGCGCCACGTACACTCTATCCAATCAGGTTGCCAGACCTTGATGAAAACGCCGGTAACGTTATAACCCTGTTCTTTGAGGAGTGCTGCGGAAACAGAGCTATCTACGCCTCCAGACATGCCCACATAGACCCTGATGGCCTTACTTCCTGATTTTTTCACACCTTGACTTTTCATAATCTTGATGTTATCACTAAGTCAAACAAAGTTCAACAACTTTTCCTTTCATAGAAAAAAGAGTATTATGTGGTCAAAACTTGCACACTGAAAGGCACACATGAAAATACTTCTTTTAGATAGCGACTCCGGTCGCCGAAATGATTTAAAATACTTATTGGAATTGCACAACAATGAAGTTGTCTCCGCCTATGACTATGAGGTGGCGGATCAAATCATCAAAGAAAACTTTGGTAACATTGAAGGCAATTTTGATTTGTTCATAATCAGATCAATCAATGGCGAAGGTAAGCGAGAGGTTTCCCTCAAGGATAAAGCTCGAGCCAAATTCCCTGATATCAAGGTCATCACAACTATTCACAACACGGGGATGGACGGTTTAGCTACTGCAAACGAAGAGCTGCCCCCTTACTCAGTCATCTATACAGATGCAATCACAAAGTATCTCAAACACTTTAAGATCATCACATGAAAGCCCCGACATAGTGCCGGGGTATTCTTTTATCTACGACTTTTTACTTAGTGTACAAACAACGCCTTATTTGCCAAATGATCATCATACGTCACCGCATAGTGCATATTCCCTTTTGAATCAGAAAGATAATACCAATATTTCGTCGTTGTCGGATTGACTGTTGCAAACAGTGCGTCAAGTCCCGGATTGTCTATCGGTGTCGGTGGTAACCCTTTATGTTTATATAAATTATATGGTGAATCTATAGCCAAATCAGCAAGCGTGAGTTGCGATGAATCTTTGCCCAAAATATAGTAAAACGGTGGATCGACTTGGAGCGGATAGTTATTGGCGATACGCTTCCAGAGTATACCCGCAATGATTGCTCTATCGACAGTTGATGTCGCTTCTTTTTCAACTATCGAAGCCATTGTCACAATATCATCCATCGTCACCGTATGTTTCTTTTCAAAAATTTGGGTAGATGAAGAAATTTCAGTCAATTGATTATTAAAATTTAACTGCATTTCCTGGATGGCCTGCTCGGGGGTTGTATTTTGATAGAAATAGTACGTATCCGGAAATAGATATCCTTCTTCAGATTTTGCTAAAAGATAAAATGTACTTGAAGCAAATTGAGGGATAGATTTACTCAATATCTTAGTAATATTTTTTGAATCTGAGCCTTCCGGTATTGTAATCTTGATCTTATTTAAATCCTGAATGCCATAGGCAATACGATACGCAACACGTAGAACTGACTGGGGCTGATCAAACAAGTACTGACCCGCTTTGACACCAGCACCGTTATGAATCAGTGCGGTATACATCCTGAAAGCAATTTCTGAGCGAATAACACCACTATCTTGCAAGATGGTACCAGCCTCTGTCACCGTTCCACCTATAGGAATAGTAACGATGGTGTTTCGGGGAAAATTGTCAGGTGAACGAGAAAATTGAATTACGACAGCACCAACTATGAAAATGAGTACGCATATAGTTACACCAATCATGAGAAAATGATTCTTCTTTCGAGGAGGAGGAAGGAGAAGTGGAATATCCATATATTAAATCGGCAAATTCGATGGTGCTTCCGCCTTCTTTGAAGGAACACGTGCCAATGTTGGTGTACCAGCCACTGCGCCAGGAAGATGGAATAATGTTGCGAGCTCTTCAGAATTCATGACCATTGGTTTTCCTTCATACGGAGGATAGAAGAATGAACGACGACGAAATGCTTTGATCACTGCATCTGCATTATAATTACGGCGCATATCACGATAATCCTCCCAAGGTACTCCATTGAACTGAGCAAGCCAGGTATCGCTATCCTGCTTGAGGCCATTCATATGTTCAGTAGTAAAATGTTTGACCATACCGATAAGTCCTCCTACACCAAAAACAGTATTGAATGCTTCTTTCTGACCTACGTATATCGCTCTCATACCAACATCAAACGACTGCTTTGAGAGACGACGCTCGATGGCGGTGATGATATCCGTTTCTCCTTTAGTAAGAGAAGGAAGCTTGGTAAAGCCTGTTGCTTCATCCTTCAAACCTGCAACTTTTGTTTTTGGATCACGCATCATGAGTGTATGTATCAGGGTTTCTGATTGATCTTTCCACAAATCAGTTTTCTTGAAGAGATGACCTGGTTTACGATCATTTTTGATATGAGCTTGAACGATGAATTGAATCCAAACTTGCTGATTTGGACCGACACTGCCCAAAAATTCAAGCATCGGCACAAGTGGATCGACTTTAAATTCTTCTTTTGGATCATCGAGCAGTCCGTAGTCAACGTACGTTTTGATAGGATAATGTTCACCCTTCTTTGCATCACGAGTAAATTTATAATCCGCAGCCCAGATTTTCATCGTCTTTGGATCATAATGAATTGCACGAGTATAATCTGGTGCTTCACTAATTTCGATTCCTGGATACTGCGCATAGAGAGCTGACATGATGCCTGTCTTTCGACGATCTTCTGTCCAGATAAAAAACTTGATCTGGCCTTCTATGGATGCAATCTCAAGTGAATAAAATGGTCGGTACTCACCTTTCCAGTATTGAGCAAAAGGACTGCCATTGGCTGGATTATGAATACCCTGAAGAACAACCTCCATAGCAAGCGGAGATTTGAAAACATCCTTGGGAAGTTTGAGCTCGAGGAGAGTGTATTTGAGACCGTAGGAAAACTTGGCACGAATATATCGAAGCCACAACGGCCAGAGGATATCTGCAAGAACAAGAGCTAAGAGAAATGGCGATAGATAAATAGCATACTGTACTGCCTGTTGGAACATCGGCGTACTATAGAGTCCTGAGAATTGTTGAATGAACGCTTCAAACATGCAAATAGTATAGCAAACAAATAAGCCCCGTTAAAGGGCTTTCTTGTTGTTATGCACTTACTGGAGCGTATCTACCTTCTTTATCTCTTTTGAAATACTTTGGATTCTGAAGATTGACGAGAATAGTGTTTTCTTTGACGTAACGTTCCTTCAATACCTTGTCGATAATTTCTTCTTTAGTCATTGGACCATTCTTGGAAAGGACGGTGCGAATAACATCACGGACAACGCCTGGGACATATCCCCATTCTGCAAGCGCATAGAGACCACGGCCAACAAGAACGAAACGTTTGTCTTTGATGAGTTCATTGTGAGTGGTTGCAACATGAGCTTTCTTGTTGAACATCGTCGTGATCTGTTTTGCAACATCACGGAAGTGTATAGGAGAACCGTGTTTGCGGATAACGAGGAAAGCATAATCACGAACACCCTTTGTTTTGATATTGGCTGATTGTGATTTACCCCAATCACCAAGTGCATTCTTGCCAATAGCTTTTGAGAGAGCCAACCAGCGGCGAACGACTTCCTGATTCTTATATTTTTCTGAAACATCCTCAAGATGCTGAAGGAATTTGTTTGTCATCTCTGATTCAGGTAACAAATCCTGATTACTCAAATTACTATAGAGTTTGCGGAGAGCTTCTTCTACTTTCTTGGCGAGCTCTTCGTTCACATGCCAGCGGTGACGGAATTCATCATCTTCTTTGAGCTTCTTGAATGGTTCACCAACGACGAGAAGGAAGTACATGTGATTCTGGAGACTAACATCCTTAGAGATATGACCGAGAAAATCATCTTCAACAACGATACCGCCGAGAGAATGAAGGAGTTCTTCAACTTCGATGAATACAGCTTTTTCAGCCTTGTATTCCTCTGACTTGCGGACATTGGCAATGCCGTAGTTTTCTATCTGACGAACGCGTTCGCGAGTGATGCCATACTTCTTGCCAATAGCATCGAGAGTAAGGCGTTTCTCATCTTTACCGAGGCCGTAGCGATAGATCAATACTTCACGGGCGCGGTCAGGAAGAGACGAAAGGAGTTTCTTGACGATCACTTTTGGTTTGAATGATATGTGTGGCGTTGCCATGATATTAATCGCTTACGAATGTGTTTTAATTAATGGATTAGTTTTATCACCTATGGACAAATAAGTCAAGGAGTGTGGTGTAATTTATTGTATAACTATGCTGACGAGTTTTCCTTTTACTACTATAACTTTTTTGATTGACTTCCCTTCTAACCATTTCTTAACATCAGGAATTTCCTTAGCAATAGACTCTAATTGTGATTCTGAGGCGTCAATTTGGGCCTTAAATGAGCCACGGACTTTACCATTGACCTGAACAATGATATTCGCTTCATTGTCAACGATTAATTTCTCATCAAAGATTGGCCAATCAGAAATATGAATTGACTTCTTATTTCCAAGCGAATACCAGAGCTCTTCGGCGACATGTGGTGCGAATGGAGCAATTAATTTGAGGAGGATTTCAAATTGAGGGCGAGAGAGAATATTTGAATCACCACCTGCAGAGGCGAAATTTTCCAATTCATTTACAGTAATCATTAAAGTACTTATGGCTGTATTAAATGAAAGAGAATTAATGTCTGATGAAACTTTTTTTATTGCTTTATGGAGGATCTTAAGGGTTTCTTCGAACTCTTTTCCTTCCACCACTCTCTCACGTAACTTCCACACCTTCTCAATAAACCTTCTTACCCCAACCATATTGGTTGTGCTCCAAGAAATCTGTTGATCAAAAGGACCCATGAACATCTCGTAGAGACGAAGTGAATCTGCACCGTAATTTTTCACAACTTCATCAGGATTTACCACATTACCAAAGCGCTTGGACATCTTGCGTCCATCTTCACCCATGATGAGACCAACATTCTGCAATTTGATAAAAGGTTCTGTCGTGGAAACAACCCCAATGTCATACAGGAATTTGTGCCAGAAGCGAGCATAGATGAGATGACGTGTAGCATGTTCAGCTCCACCGACATAGAGATCAACTGGCGCCCAATATTTTTCTTTCTTTGGATCAACTAGTACTTTCTTATTCTTTGGATCCATATAACGGAGGTAATACCATGACGAACCAGCCCACTGTGGCATAGTGTTCGTCTCGCGCTTGGCTAAACCTCGACATTTTGGACATTTAACATTGACCCATTTATCTATGGCAGAGAGTGGCGACTCACCTGTTCCAGTTGGCTCATAGGATTTAACCTTCGGTAATTTTACCGGCAATTCATCTTCAGGCACTGGCACAATGCCACATTTCTCACAATGAATAAGTGGTATTGGCTCACCCCAGTAGCGTTGTCTAGAAAATACCCAGTCACGAAGTTTATATTTCGTAACCCACTTTCCACCAACAGAGAGAGTGATGTCCTTTTTAATTGATTCCGATGATTTACCGTTAAAAGTATTTGAATTAATCAAAACACCTTCATCGACAAAGACGTCCTTATTTCCTTTCATTCTTCCAATTAATATAAAATCAACCAAAGATTCATCCATCATTTTTTCAGCTTCAGCAAAAGTTGCCCAACTGACTTCATGAATTTTCTTTTCTTCATCAGAAGTCTCAACCTTTGCAGGACTCTTCAGTTTGAAAATAATGCCTTGTTGAGAATCAATTCTATTTTGCTTCTTATGAGGTGCATAGAACTTAGCTTGTATAGGTCCACCTATATATGAGACAAAATCAATATCATTAAATCCAGTTTCCTCTACAATTTCTCTCTTTGCTGCCTCAATGACATTTTCATCTCCCTCCACACCACCAGAAATGAATGTCTTCCAACCGGCATCTATCCATTTCAAGACAATGTATTTGTCCTCTGACCAATGCTTTACCACTGCACGAATAACATTTCTATTAATAATTGGTTCATTTGGACGAAAAGCAATCATTCCAGTCAAAGATGTTCTTGTTTGAGAAATTACGTTCTTTACTGGCAAATTAAACTTCCTAGCAAAATCCCAATCACGCTCGTCATGTGCAGGAACCGCCATAACGGCCCCTGTTCCATAATCTGCCAAAACATAATCAGCTATCCACACTGGCACTTCTTCATTATTTGCTGGATTCACCACTCTGACACCTTTGAGTTCAACTCCCGTTTTTTCTTTTCTTGCATCAGTGCGTTCTATTTCAGTCTCATTTTTTGAGCGTTCAATATACGCTTCAACTTCAGCTTTATTTGAAATTGTGGGAAGTAATTCTTGTACCAAAACATGTTCAGGTGCAAGGACGACATACGTCACACCAAAAAGCGTATCTGGACGTGTGGTAAAAACCTTGATCTCTTTATTTGAACTCTTAATCTTGAAATTAATCTCTGCACCTTCTGATTTCCCAATCCAATTTTTTTGAGACTCTTTTATAGAGACGGGCCAATCGAGAAGTAGATCCTGCTTCACAGCACCAATAAAGACACTCCATTCATATTTCAGATCTGGACGATTGACGAAATCAAGCACTTTTTCGCGTGGAACCCACTCTATATCTTGAATGTCTTTTTCTTCTTGTGATATTTCATTTTGATCCCCATCTTGAAGTTCCAGATAAACAGTAGTGATAAATGCGCGACGATTTTCTTTTTTTATCTGTTGATAGAACTCCGCTGTCATCGTACTCACTATTTTCTTAAAAACAACATGTTTGTAACCAGTTTCCTCTATAACTTCACGAATGGCTGTCTCCTCTGCAGATTCGCCCTTTTCAATTCCTCCAATGACAAAACCACGCCAATCATTTTTCTTCCACTTCATACATAGATATGAATCGTCTTTCCAATGCTTGATGAGACAATGAACAACATGACGCTCACTGACCGGCATATCTAAACGAAACGCATCGGTCCCTTCTGTATTTGTAAATACACGTGTCTTCTGTGCATCCAGGTCTGCCAACAGGCGTTCAGCATAATCAGTAATTTTTAAAACCCATTGTCTCATCGGCTTTTTTTCTACAAGTGCACCACAGCGTTCACAACGACCATTCTCAACATCTTCGTTGGCAAGACCAGTCTTGTCGACAGGACACCAGTTGATAGGTTCGTAAGATTCATACGCCAAACCCTTTTTGAACATCTGTAAGAAAATCCATTGTGTCCATCTGTAATATGCTGGATCAGTGGTATTGATCTCGCGTGACCAATCATAATCAGCGCCAAGAAGTTGTAGTTGTTCTTTGTAACGCACTACATTTTTTGCCACTGAATCAGCGGGGTTGGTTTTGGTTTTGATAGCATAATTTTCCGCTGGCAAACCAAAAGCATCAAAACCCATCGGATGCAAAACAGACTTGCCATGCATGCGCTGGAAACGCGAAACGATGTCAGTCGCAATGTATCCTTTTGGGTGACCCACATGCAGACCTTCGCCTGACGGATAAGGGAACATGTCGAGGACATAATATTTACTTTTTTTGGCGTCTTCCTTTGAAGAGTAGGTTTTATCTTTGAGCCACTTTTTCTGCCATTTGGATTCTATCTTGCAGGGGTCGTATTTTGCGGGGACTTTTTTCATAGGGATAATCATAGCTTAAAAGTTGAATTCTTACAAAAGAAAAAGTCGCACTCCAGGGAGGGCGACTTTTGAGATTTTTGATCACTTGATGATAGGGTTGATGAGCCAATTTGAATAAACGTAGTAGACGAAAGATACAACAGCACCAACTACCACAACGAGTGTTGCCGGTAATACAAAACGGTCAACCGGCTTCCATTCATCCAACCGAATCATTTCTTTCATGAATTGCTTCATAGTATTCCTATATTTTGGTTTAAAGATCACCGACGATTGGGAAATATTGTAGGACATTTGAAGCTATTTGTCAACATGATTTTGAGTCCTGAATTTAGGCGTTATGGTGATTTGAATCATGAGGCGTTCAGGGGAGATATACCTCAAAAATAGAGGTGACGATAAATTTTCGTCATGTCACTTTGAATAGATGTACCCGCGCGCACCTCCTAAATCTTAAACTC
>Ga0007882_10000150_pt1 | contig 40255 bp, 58 predicted proteins | sample CryBogCBH12Aug01_FD_71195 | JGI IMG/M metagenome (GOLD analysis project Ga0007882, IMG submission 71195) | Freshwater microbial communities from Crystal Bog, Wisconsin, USA - CBH12Aug09.1 | ecosystem: Environmental > Aquatic > Freshwater > Lake | place: Crystal Bog, Wisconsin, USA | collected... | reverse complement strand
GAGAAGGATCAAAAACGTGAAAGAATCGGTTTGCCTCAATTTCAACGGGTTCGATGTAAAGCCCTTCACGGGTTCGGTAATACACACGATACAGCAGCGGGGCTCCGGTATTCGGGTCTCTTGTAATTCCCCCAATGTAGACTTCTGAGTGTGGGGCTTCTAATGGGCGACCAATACAATCAGATTCAACAAGTTGAAGCATCGGGCCTTCTGGAGTCCAACGTACAACAACTCCAATATCTCCATCTCGCAGCATCCCCTTGAATACAAGGTTGGCAAGGGTGGTAAGATTGTGGCGACGGGTAACATCGCAGTTTTCAAATGCGTAGTTCAGGTAATCTGAGTATTGCCGATCAACATTCTTATCTCCGGTTCTGGGCTGATACCGCAATGAACCAAACGAATATAGTGCCAGATTGTTGATTAACCCCTTGACCAGTGGGAAGTTATAGCACAATGCACGGGCTTCCCAAATAAGTTGAATGCGGTCTCTTTGATTGATTCCTGCTTCCGATGAAGAATTGCCTGTAGTAGGAACCAATGCCCTATCGCGCCCCCCTTTGGCAGCATTGTATGAAAACTGAGTAAGTGCCAGTGCCTCACGGGCTTTAATGCGCTTGATTCCAGCGGACGGATCGACAAACCCGACGAGTCGGTCGATAAAGTTTGGTTTTGTTTTTGGGATCATGTTTTAGAAATAGCGACCCGACCAATTGCGTCGGCTTCCTCCGAACGATGCAAGGGTTGTGCGTGTTCCCCTTTTGCCGTTTGTGCGCTCAAACTGGGCCTGCAAGGCTCCATCTAGCTTCTTGGCAATAAAGTCGATGTCCTTTTGTGCCGTACTTCCTCCACTTCCTACAGAGATGTAGGGGTCTTGGAGTTGCGTCTTGAGAGTAGCTATCTCGGCAGCCAGTTCTGCGTCGGTGTAACGACGGTAGATCCGGAGGAAGTTTGCTTCTTGAGCCATACTAATTTTCGGAAGTGTCAGTTTCGGTTGAAATAGCAGAAACTGTGTCAGTTGGGCTTGCGTCTTCAGGCAGTGACGGCATTGAGGTGACTTTGGTGATTAAAGCGCAGATAAGGTTCATGCACTCCAAGTCAAATGCGTGGTTATCCTTTCTGACTCTAACCCATTCGTAAGAAACGACCCCTTTAGCGGATACTAATTGCTCCCTGCTTTCTGCCGTGATCTGGTCGAGGTATTGCTGGGATGCAGATTCTGGTATTTCCCAAGGCGCAGCCAACCCCTTCATATACATTGCAAGGGTGTCCTTGGTTAGGTGGTTTGCCCAAATGAACAGCTTCACGGGCTTCATTTTGCCCTGCATGGACGTTCCTATTGCTGGATCGGCACTGCTAGATGTCCAGCATTTGCGTACACCGTTGTGTGAGAAGTAGGTGGCTCGATCTCCCTTGAAAGCCTTCCATCGGTATCCGGATTTAACGATCTCGGAATAGACCATCGTAGCGTTGTATCCTGAGTCGATTGCAACGTCGTCGTCATTGACCCGTAGGTCTTTTTGAATTTGCCTGAGTTCGTCGAAATTCCACACCTTGCCAAAATCAACCAATCGACTAGCACCACCTTTGGCCCATGCCCTGCACAAGTACCAGATATGGTCTTTTTGCACGTCCACGGTAAGGAATCGTTTGTATTCAGCTGACCAATGCTCCCGTAACTCGTAGGTGGCTTTGCGTTCGGAAACCCACGACCAATCCCTGATGTCCTTCATGGTATCAGCCCAAGGCTGACCTAGTGATTCATTTACAAAGGACTTGAGCTTCTCGTGATCCTTCCAAGTAAGTGACTTGTTTGCCTCTAAAAACTCTTCAACAAGATCACGCCACCGCACCCAAGGGGGAACAAGGGCATTCCAAGTAAAGGAAACACGGTTTTTCGGGGCGTTGGGATTGTGCGGAATCCATTTCCCTGAAATTGCCAATTCACGTCGCACTTGCGGCTTGTCATAGATTCGATGACCACACTTAGGGCATTCACACCTGATTGTTTCAGCCACGTTATCCATGATCCATGCCCCGTCCGGTCTTGTGAATGGGGTGTCGTCCCATTTGATTGTCTCCCACGACAAAACAAAATAATGAGAGCAATCCGGACACGAAACGTAGTAATGCCTTTGATCCCCAGCCAAGAAAGCCATGTGAACAGCATCACTCTCCATGTCTGGGGTTGATATGATGACTCGACGGGCATTCCAAAACGATCTGGTGCGCTTTAGTGCCATTTCCAAAGCACCTGCTGGATAGTTTCTTACCTCATCCAAAAACAACCATCGGATTGGCTTGGATTGAAGTTTGGATGGGCTATTCGACCCATTCACAACAAGCGGCATGGACGTAAAGTCGATTTCTAGTCCACGAATTGAACTCCGGTTGTTCGGCATCAGGTCGGCAACTGGCTTGCATTCACGCAGGGTTGGCATCAGTCGTGTCTGGCAAAATGTTTTTGCTTCATCCTGTGCTGCCATAACCCACATTGCAGGGGCTGGATCTTCTGCAATTGCCCATGCGAGCAGGATCATAATGGTTTGTGTCTTGGCACTCTGGGCTGAACACATCACGGAAATGTCGTTGATGCGGTTATCCGCAAAAACCTCCATCAGTTCTTTTGTCCACGGTGCAGTATCTGAGCGGTACTTGCCCGGAAAAGGAGATGTTTTGTCGATCTGGATATGCTCTTCAGCCCATGCCCAAGGAGGTCTTTGGTCTATTGGCTTCCATGCTGCCCGTGCTGCCTTCTCAACGATGTTCATTCGTCATCCTCAGTTGACCATTCACCAGTGTGTAGATGCTTGAGAGCATCTTCGATTGCGTTTTTAAGTCGTTGCTCAATCTCTGCTATCGGGAGACCTGCTAGCTGAGGTGCTAGACTGCTTGGGACTTGTGCCAATATCTTGCGGCTTGCTCCAACCATTCGCCGCACCATGATTTCCACGTCTTCGTTTGCCGTGTAATACCCCTTTGATATTTGGAAATCGAACTCGATCTTTTCACAGATTGTCCGGAGTCGGCGCAATTCAAGCCTCTCCCGTTCCGTGTCGGTGTCGTCATCATCAAGTGCCAGTTTTCTTCCCGTTCTTTCTGCCCAGTCTCTCCATTCTAGCACTGACCATGATCCGTTTGAACGTGCGGAAGGACTACCCTCAACTTTCACCCATCGGTTAATGGTTCTCCTGTCGATGCCAAGTTGATCAGCTAATTCTGTTTTGTTCTTTGCGTAGACAACGGCCCCTCCACCATTCTGACCTTCATAGTATCTGGCAAGCGTTGCCTCTTCGTGGGAGGTAAGGGTTTTTCCGTCTCCAACTTTCTTGATGAGGTTGCGAATGTTCTTTTGTTGAATCATCCGCAAGGGATCTGACTGACGTGCTTTTAGTTGAGCATCAGTTACTTCTTCATGGACTTCATCACCGTCATCGTCGATATTGTTCATGTCGGCTTAAACCTCAACTCACACACACACTTGAAAGCGATCTCATTAAAATACCTCTATGCCTTCTCCGTAGTAATTGGAGAGAAGGATATTGAAAACCGTACTTGGCAGACTCCGTATCGTGGCAAGCTGCTCATCCATGCTAGTTCATCACGGGTGAAATCCGGTGTCATAGAGTCGTTAAATGAAGAGAACTCTGACGGGTCTTATGGCCCAATCATTCCACCTCAGCCACCACGAGGGGCGATTCTTGGAATGGTAGAGCTTGTAGACATTGTTACGGAATCAGACTCCGAGTGGTTCACTGGGCATGGGTTCGGCTGGGTTCTGCGTGACCCCATCCGCTTCAACTCCCCCATCCCCTTCGACGGGAAGTTGGGCCTCTTCGAGGTTCCTAATTCGATCCTGAAGGGAGCGTATTAGTTTTACCACAGTCGATCCATCGACGTATCGGTTGTCTTCAACCTCAATCATCTCCGTAAACTCTGCACGGTCTTCGTACCGTGCGAACACAAGCACGTTGTAGAAGTCTACGTCGTCTTTGTTGGCTCCAGATGCCAATAGGTCTTCGTAGGCTTGCTTCACGGCATCCAAGTCGTGAGCAACCGTGGTCAGGGTTTCGTTTCGTGCGTGTTGATCGTCACCCAAAAGTTTCATCACTTCTGCCACGTCGAATCCGGTAGACTCAAGATCAAGCCCCTCAGAGTTTAGGACTGATTTCAGTTGGTCGTAATCCCAATCTCCAGTTACTAGCGTGTTGTTCAGGAGGACGTTGATTTCCTTTTCCCGTGTTTCATCCACGTCCACAACAGCAACCGTGAGGGTATAGTTGATCGTTCCCTCAAGTGCATCGAGTTGTGAAAGGCGTTGATGCCCACCAACGACATTTCCTGTCTGCCTATTCCAGACGATTGGCTGGACAAGCCCGACCTTGCCTAGACTTTGTTTCAGCCTTCTCTTGGCATCGTCGCTGATCTTTCTTGGATTATACGGGGCTCCCTTCATGTCGGCACGATGTACCGACTCTGTGGTGAATGTTTGGAACTTTGACTGATGAGCGGTAGACCTATCAAGTTGGTCTGCTTTCAACGTCTCGTCTTTCTTGCGCTTCTTTGGTTTTTCGTCATTCGACTCCATGATATTTCCTCCGGTAAATGGTTGATCTTATGTACGGGAATAGCTTTTCCATCTTGTCGAAATCATCCGGATATTGATCGTGTAGAAAACACAACTCATCGTGTGCAAATCCAACTCCGGTTGTGATGGTTCCCTTGGCAGTGGGAGGAATTGGTATGTCGCAATCTTTCAGGAAATCCAAAACCTCCTGCTTGTTCCACCTCTTCAGCGGGTGGTGTACCTGTGACCAGAACGGGTCTCCTCCGTTTGCTGGGTCGATATTGGCAAAGAACTGCCTGCGCTTGAGTCCATCCGCTGCTTTCATCCCAGTTGCAACGAGTCCAGTTATGTTTCCAGTGGTTACATAAAGCGACTGGGCATAAACGGTTTTCAGATTCCGTTCCTCATAGTTGGCAAATGCCTCAGATGGGTTGCAATATAGCCCCGTCTTTAGTGCCATGCAGAATCCATCGGACGGGTATTCGGCAACCTTGATATTCCATCTATCACGGGCAAGCCGCATATACCGATTGGTGACTTCTAAGTCAGGAACAACGAAAAAGTAGAAGGCAGAAACCTTCTTAAACGTCCTAGAACATAGCTCCATTACTGCTAGGGAATCTTTCCCTGCACTGAATGCTACGGTGATCTCCTCGTGTTTTTCTGCCAACTCAGACAATGAGCGCAGTGTTTCTTGGAGTTTGTTTGCCATGTTGGATCTTTCGGAATTAACGACTCCGTGCCGTAGGGAACTAGATTCAACCGCAACCCGACCGGACGACCCCCAAACTCATTCCCCGTAAACTCAGGGGCCGTCCAGAATCGGATTAAGGCTTACTTGTGGTCAGCACCTGCGCCATGACCTGCGTCACGAAGACGGCTGCGGTAGGCGTTGCGCGACTCACTCTTGCGCTGCTTGGGCTTACGACCAGCAGGCTTCTTCGAGGGAGCCTTGCGCTTGACGACGGCCTTTTTGATGGCCTTTTTGGAACCCTTAGCGGCTCCGGATGCTTTCTTGGTAGGCATGATTTAGATGGGTTAAGCAACACGGATGCGTTGCAGATTCAATTTTAGGGGGGTGTCAATTTTACAATAGGGGTTGTGGTCAGAGAAGCTGCCACCATCTAGGTGTAGTGGTTCCTACCTGTTTTTGTATGACAATGAAATCATGGGTCTCTGGGATGTCCCCAATTGGCCTTACATCAATACTTAATACACGTTAAGCATCGGCCTAAAAAAGGTGCTTTTTTTGTTGCTAAGGTTTAAGCAACCCAGTAGTCTTGAATCATCGAGGTAAGACATTCCTCACTGATCTTTGAAATACATAGTTGAGCGGTCAAGGTTCACTGGAGCCCACCCGCAGGACGGACTAACGATAAAAGGCAAATCGAATAAGCCTACCCACTGAGTCCGAGTCATACGAATCCTGCAAACCTTTAGAACGAGGGGGTTGAGCGAGTGTAGTCGAGGTCTGGGATAGCAAGGCTTACCCCAACGCCAATAGACGAGCGACAAATTCAGTTCTGGCAGTGAACGGCCAACACGCAACTATCAGGCTCGGCCTACTGATTCAAAAGTAGGGGGGCCACCCAGCATAGGTAGATTAAACGATACTTCGGGGCATTAAATAATACAAAGCTGCCACCCGAACCCGTTCACCTTATGGCTGGGCATGGGTAATGCAACCAGTTAGTCCGCATGGACTTGCTGCCTGTCACAAGTCAGGAAAGGCGCAACCAATATGCCAATGCAGAGTGAACAACCAAGCACACACACAATGAGTAACACAAAAAAGAAAGACGTAGCTGCCACCACCGAACTCAAAGATGCGGTTAAAGCGGTGATCTACGAGATGATCGACAACAATGAGCTAACCCTCACTGAGGTTGACTTCGATAGCGAGTCGTTGGCTGAAGCTATTCGACTGGCATTCACTACGGACAAGGCTCTCAAGCAAGAGATCATGTCTGCCGTTATCGGTTCTGCCGTGAACGGCTCCACCCCTGCGAAAGCTGCTGAGATCATGCAGAAAGTCGTAGGCAAGAAAGCTGCCACCAAGACCGAGGGCATCAAACTCAAGGTCAAAGTTCGGTAACAAGCCACTAACCTGCCTCCCGTCTACAAGCTAGACGGTGAGGTGGTAAGGTTTAAGCAACCCCATTCGCACACACATTATGAACACTACTTCTATCGGTTCCAATCAACGACAAGCCACCTTTCCCGACGGAACAGTGGTTCTTATCTCTTATGATACTCCGGTTGCTGCCGTCTATAAGGGCAGGGTTTATCGGACATCAGCTTGGTTCTCACCAACGACCACCAAGCACATCAATAAATGGATTGCATCTTTTGGAGACAATTCAGTCGAAGAAAAGCCGCAGGACTTCTTCTACCTGCTGCTGGATTTTGGTGCTTCCGGATTCCTTCCGTCTCCCACCATCAAAACCATCAAAGCGAAAGCAACCCTAGTTAGTTAATCCATTCCAACCCAACAACAAGCACACACACACAACATGAAAACAACAGCTAAACTTAATCCCGATTCGATGCCCTGCACCGTTGGTCAGGTCAAGGCCATGATCGAAAGTCTCGACGTAGACATCCCAGTCGAAAGCATCGTGAATGCTATCGTTACTGGCGAACACTCCGAAAAACTAGCTGCCACCGTCGGAGCCAAGGCACAACGCTCAACGGAGCATCTGCTCGATGCAATGCGTCGAGACGTGGTAAATGCCACGAACCAGTCACGGGCAGCATTGGAACTGAGTCAGGGAACCGATGCCATCTACAAGGCAACTATGGAGAAGGTCGAGAAAGCGTTGGCAGACAAGTCAACGTCAGTAACGACGGTCAGGAGGATCAAGGCAGCCCTTGTTTCTCCGACTCCATCGACCGGAGCCAACCCTGTTGAGCAGGCCATGCAACAGTATTGCGAACCTAAGAACTCAGCTTATCCGGTGCTGGTTATGGGTGATCCTTCTGCTGGCAAGACATACACCACCCGCAAGTGGGGCGAGTCCAAATTCGATCTGTTCATCGAACAAAGCTGCCACCAAGGCATCGAGGCCCGTGACATTCTCGGAGGTAACATCCTCACGAGTTGCCCTAAGAGCGGTGGCATGATCTCCCGTTGGGTTGACGGTCGAGTCACCTATGCGGTGCGTATGGCAGCGGCAGGCAAGTCGGTTCTCCTGCTTCTGGATGAAATCTACCGTGCGCCGCAGCGTGAGATGAATGCCCTGCTTGGCTTCCTCTCTCCGGTTACAAAACCAGACGGCAGCAAGGTCTACCGTCTCTGCTCGGACAAGCCGATTGACGACGGTCATGGCAACCTCATCCCAGAGGTTGTCGAATGCCCAGTTGAGAATCTAGCAATCGTTGGAACGACCAATGTCGGAGGTCAGTTCCAGATCGAGTCGCCCGATCCAGCCATGAAGACACGTTGGGTCATGGTCTACGTTCACCTGACTGCTGATGACTTCAAGAGCGTCGTCCTCGGTTACGTCAAGGGTGCTAAGTTCCGTGAGTCGGTCGCCAATGAGCTTACACGGTTCTGGACTGAGATGAGCGTCCTCAAGGCAGATGGGTATATCGAGGATTGCCCAACGTACCGCACCATCGAGAGGGCAATTTCGATTGCCAAATCCGATGACAAGAAAGACATCGGGGCAGCCGTCGAGGAAGGCATCTATTCCTACGTTGGCATCGACCTTAATGGTCGTCCCGAAACTGAGCAGATCAACAAAGTCAAATCGGTCATCAAGTCCATCTGGGGCTAAGCCGCAACCACCAACACACACACAACTATGTCACTACGACTACCCCGCCGCACCAAGACGGCAGTGCAAAACCTGCACATCAAGACACGCACCCAGTACGTTTCAGACGGAGGTGCGAATGAGCGGTATCAACTCAACTTCATCCCAACTCTCTCCCGTATAACCAAAACGGGTTGCTGGACTCACGACGGTAGTGAGCATTTCATCTACCTCAATGAAGGTGCGTGGGCTCTTCACGATGACCTGAAGACTGGCGACAAGCTGGGAATCACCAAGGCCATCTATCTCCATGAATGGATGCACTCCATCATGACTGAACGTGACCACCGTGCAATCAGTGATCAGCAGAAGTTGCATGGCATCCCATTCAATCTGTGGAATCTGGCTGAGGATGCCAGAATCGAATACGCCTACCGCACCAAATATCGTAAGAAGTTTGGTTGGTTGAAATGGAACGACGGAAGTTTCGACATCAGCAATCCCAAGTCGATTCTTCTGGCATTCATTCACTGCGAGATTACTGGCACTGGTTACAACGTATCCGCACTTCGTAACCCTAAGTTGCGTGGTGTGTATTCCGATCCGATGACCCGTGAGTTAGCTAGGAAGATCGGCAGGTTCTATCGTCGGTTTGTTTCAGCAGCCACCACGTTGGACTTGGTTCCGGTTCTTGTTGATTGGCTCAAGGAGTTTCCTGAGAAGGCTGAGGGTGAGAATCCAGTCGGCAGCGGTGTTCATGGTGGCGATCTGTCCGACTCTATGATCCTCGATCCGGAAGGATCTTCCAAGGGACGTGCCAAAAGCCCCTCCGGTGAGGAAAAGGGAGGTAAGGATACCGAGGGTGATGCAAGTCACGGAGCAGGCAGTGGTGACAGTATCTGTGACCCGAAAGACGGTGAAGAGGTTAATAACTTCGAGCAGGGCAAATACGAACCATCCCATGCTACTCCGTCAGGCCCAAAGCGTGACGGTGCAAAGGGTGTTGATCGTCGGTCGTTTGAGGAGAAAGACGCTGCACGGATTGCATCCATGCTTAGTTCTGCCTTCCGTTCCAAGATGGGGGTTGGCAAGCAGAAGTCTTCGTCACCTTCCCGTAGGCTCCGGATGCGTGAGATCGTTTCCGGTGCGCCAGTCAATCCGTACACGGTCAAGCGCAACAACAATCGTGGCGTTCCTCACATTTCAATCGTGATGGATTGCTCCGGTTCGATGGGTGGACGGATTCGTAGATCAGCCGACGGCAAGGAATGGATTCGGCACGATTCAGAGGGTCGAGTGCTGCTCTACGCTCTTCGTGATCTTGCCAAGACCGGAGTTATTACCGGTAAGGTTTATCTCTCAGCTTGCGGTGGTGCTTTCCACACATTCGATCTTGGGAGTGCTACGGCAAAGGATATTGACCAATGCCGTCACAACCATTCGCTGCAAGGTTCGGAAGGATTTGTCCACACGTTCCCCAAGCACATGGCAGAGATTGCCAAGTCAAAGATTGCTCTGGTCTACACCGATGCCCAGATCACCGATGGCCCGATACCAGTGAAACAACTTCACGAGCATGGGGTCTACACAATCGGCCTCTATGTCGGAACCACTGACGTTACTGAGTCGATGAAAGAATACGGATTTGATCAACAGATCACCCGTGAGACCGCAACCAAAGTTGCCGATGTCCTTGCCCGTAGGCTTGCGACCGTTGGCTAAACAAAAATCCCGATCAAAGCTGCCACCCCGAAAGGGGTGCGGCGTTGGTCACAAACAACACACACACTAACTCACACACACAATGAGCGCAGAAGAACTAAAACCTGAAGATGTCCAAGATTGGATCAATCTCATCAAGATAGCGTCAGACCCTACATCTCCATTTAAGGGGATGGTTGACCTGAATGGCATATTCTCACTGCCTTTGGCTATGCAGCACGAGATTTACAATGGGCTTTCTGATTCTGAGAAAGTCGATCTCACCATTGCATACGGCAAGCGTCCTAAAGTTAAACCAACCTTCACGGGTTTAAGCCGATGAAACCCGTTCTATTTCTTGCCTCAATGGTTCTACAACTTCTGTTTGTTGAAGCATTCATCGTTGGAATTTTCCTAGCCCTTATTTGGAACTAAACCGCAACCACCAAAACCTATGTTAAAACCAAAATACTCTTGGACACGCATCTTGCGTGGCACAAACGGAAGTCACTCCTTTTGGAGGGATGAGATTTCCGGATTGGTTTCCCTTAAAGATAGCTCCGGATGCACTCCGGACATAACGGACGATGGCGTTCTTTGGCTAGAGGATTGGCTTCCTCTAAAGCTGCATCGTGACGGATATGTGTCCATCCCCTTGCGTAGTGAGAGGACGGGACGGCAAACGTCATCGGTTACGAACTTGTATGCAGGTCTAAGAATCGCTGCAAAGTTCAAGATGGAAATGATCATCGAGGATTGCTTGTGCGATCTCGAAGAGGTGAGTCACGACGTTGAAACACAGGTATATGACCGCAATGGACATCATGCCATAGGAATCAAATTCAAATGAGAATCAAACTAAACGTAAGCATACCAAACACCAACCCGACTTGCGTCATCTGCGGGAAACCCTGCGAAAACAAGTATGGAAACAATCCAGCACCCCTTAGTGCAACCGGACGGTGCTGCAATAAATGCAACATGGAAGTTCTAGCTTCCAGAATTATCAACCTAGCCAAGAAATTATCATGAGCGTTAAAACTTGCGAACGATGTGAAGTCCCTTTTGGGAAAGATGGTCACTGCCCTGAGTGTGGTCGTGAAAAGCCCGAACGGTGCAGTTGCGGTTCATACTACCCACAGAGAATCGACAGAAGCTGCGGTGCTTATGTCTGTGATTCATGCGGCGATCACAAGGGTCTCAGCCTTTGTTACTGCGGATGGTCGAAACATGGAACCGATGGATACCGTGAACTGATCGAAATCGGGGAGACGATTGACGAGGATTACTAAAGTATGAGCAAAGATTTATTCGATCTCTATACCCTCAATGACAGAGGGGTTGTGAAAATTCTACCCTTCAAAGGTGTGGAGCATCCGATGTTTCTGATGATGCAGGCATTGGGTGCTACAACTGGAAAGCATTTGGTTGGTCAAGATGTGGTAGAGGATGAAGTCGGAAACAAATTCCTCATCACCTCTATATTTGTCGGGTTCCCCAAAAACATGGCAAAAATAGCCGAAGATAATTCGGTTCATCCGGAGTTGTGGGGTACAAAGGTTGTTCCGGTCGAAGTGGATAAGGATGGTGAGTTGGCTATCAGTAGCGAAGTCTTTAACTCTGTCCCTGTGCTTTCATTCTATGCCCCGTCGATGGAATACGCTGAGGCTGTTCATCAGGGTCGTGTTGAAAGGTTCAAGGAGATGGCATCCAAACATTAGAAAAAGATTGTTAGTGTAGTGCGAAATGGGAGCAGGAGTTGGAGAGATTAACGTCTCTCTGACTCCTGCTTTTTTTTGCCTTTTTCGCCCCAGTCCGGTGACAGGAAGTGTCGTAGTGCAACTCAAAGCTGCCACCCAAAAGCAATGAACTGCCATGAACTGCCTTGCGTGGGACACATAATTTTTGAGCATTCACGAAAAATCGTCGGGGGGACGGCTGACCTGCGGCTTTTCGCACCGTCCTAAGAGATTCCTTAGTGGGGGGGTGGGGGCAGCGGAAGGGCTCAATGCTATAGTAGAAGCACTGTTACGTTGGTGTAATGCTTCGATCATATTGCAATCACAATGCTAGCGGTATGCTACGATGTGCTTGCTCGATTGATGTCGCAGGTAATACAACATTTAAACAATATAAAAAAACCAGTTGACTGCATCTTTTTTCTTGCGAGGTTTAAGGTGTAACGGTATTCATATCCCCGATCCTCATGCCTAACCAACACGCTCCCGACCACAAGGTTCTGTCGTTCTATATTCCTAGAACGCTCAATGCCTTGATTCGTAAAGCTGCTGCGGCCCAGAGGAAGACCATAACTGACTTTGTTGAGGATACCCTCACCGAGTCGGTAAGAAGCTATGATCTAACCCCTACGGAATATGAAACAATCGCCAAAGAAACTCGTGAAGCTGAACGTGCCTCTGCGAAGAGAAACGCTGAAAAAGCTGGAAAACGCAGAATTAAATCCGGTTCAGGTTCTGGAAAGAAAGTTGGCTGATCTCCAACTCTTAAAAAAACACTCAAAGGTTTAAGTCACCCAACTATGGAAACCAACATTGTAAAAGCTAAGTTGAAAGTCACTTCTCCGGACATTCAGGACGTTGTTACGGAAACAGAACACGAAATTGTTGAACAGATGCCGAATGTTACGCCTTCGTTGCCTAAACGAGTTCGTGATTTACCCAAGCTGGGATACACGACGAAAGAGGCAGCCCAGATCCTCGGATTCAAACATGAGGATTCCGTTTTGAAGTTGATCCATCGTGGTGACTTGAGGCCGCTGCCTCAGTTCCGTCACAAGATCATTCCCTTAGTGGAACTAGAAAGATTTTGCCGTGATTCCGTTGCTGATAGTAGCGGCGGCAAAAAGAAAGGCAGAGGTCGTTAAACCCCTGCCCTTCAATTGGTGAACAACGAGTAGATGCTCACACACACACAGAAACATGAACACACTGAGCGTTCAGACGCAACAAAAAACCCAAACCGTAGCTAACAAGGCGAGTGCCTTGACCGTATTGGCTGCGAGACTACAGGCAGATCCTGAGAAGCTGCTTCACACGTTGAAGTCCACAGTCTTCAAGGGTGCGACCAATGAGGAAGTCATGGCGTTGACCGTCGTGGCGAATCAATACGGTCTTAATCCCTTTACCAAGGAGCTATATGCTTTTCCTGCGAAAGGTGGAGGGATTGCTCCGATGGTATCGGTCGATGGATGGATTCGTATCGTCAATGATCATCCGCAGTTTGATGGCGTTGAGTTTGAGTACGTCGATGGCGAGGACGGCAAGCCGTATTCTTGCACTGCTTCGATCTATCGTAAGGATCGTTCACGTCCGACCAAGGTGACTGAGTTCTATAGCGAGACACATCGGAATACCGATCCTTGGAACAAGTCCCCACGTCGAATGCTGCGGCACAAGGCACTGATGCAGTGCAGCCGTGTGGCGTTTGGATTCTCCGGAATCTATGACGAGGATGAGGTTCGTGATGTTGCAGCAAAGTCTGTTGTGACTACATCGGCTCCGGTTTTTGATGATGCCGTTGAAGTGGTGGATTCGATTCATGGAGATGACGACATTCCTATGGGTGCGCCAGTTTCAGCGGTTCCGATTCCTGAGCCAAAAAAAGCACGGAAACTGATCACTGCTCGTGAGGCAGAAGAGTCTGGGATGGCAAAGCGTGGCCCGTCACCGGAGGAGATGGAAGAGATTCGTCTTCGTGAACTGGCAGAAGAAAAGGCTGAAGTCCTATCCCTTTCCTAACCATGAGCGTTCATCTTCCCCTTGCCTCAAAGGCTGCTCTTTACGAGTGGATCAAGGACAATCAGGAGTTCATCAAACGGAATAAACACAACGACATCATCGAGCAGATTGCTAGTGATCTCGGCATTGATGTTGGTGTGTCGCAATTGCGTTACATGATCTACACCTCGTTTCTTGAGTTGAAGAATCAACGGGTCGGGCGACCAAAGACCGGAGATGGATTTGATCCACGTTCTTTGATCGAGGGTTATCAATCGCTTTCAGCACGTCTTCGTCGTGTTGAAGTCGAACTAGGCATAGTCGGCTATCCAAGTTTTAGCGACCTAATCGAGGCACACAAATGATCGAGAAATTCTGCATCTTGGTAGCAGGCATTATCATCGGTTATGCCTTTCTGATATTGGTCGATCTATTCCACGACAAGGAGGACTAGACCATGACGAATCACGTTATAGACGAGCGTATGGGAATGCCTTCGTGCAGTTCCCTTGAGTCGTTGTCGCTTTGCCTCGGCAAGTTCAACTCCGTCAGGTCACTCGGCCTGATGGAGAAACTTGATGAGAAGCAGGCTGACTATGCCGAATACGGAAATGTCGTTCACAATCACTTAGCCGAATGGTTTCTGGAGGGTAGGACATCTCCTGTCCATCCGGATCATTTGGAGACATTCAACAAGTGCAAGCGGATGGCCCAAAATGCTATCGACCAATGGTCGAGTGGCAGAAACTACACCATCCTTTGCGTTGAGAAGCGTTTCTGGTCTGAGAAATGGGGCGACAAGGGTCAGTATCAATATAGCGGAAAGCCCGACATCGTTGCTGTGACCGAATCGGGAGACATCCTGATTCTGGATTTCAAGACGTTGTATGGTGAGCAGGTCGAGTCACCTAGAAACCTTCAACTCCGTGGATTGGCTACATTGTTGGCAAATCACATCGAGGCTGGATCGAGGGCGACAATTAGCGTTGGCATCATACAACCGATGGTGTCGAACTCCGTGCCTCTCACGGTTTATCCGGAGGAGTCTTTGGCTCAGGCCAAAGCGCACGTCCGTAAGATCGTTGAGGATGCGATTGATTCACCACCAACGAACCGGAGTGCTGGCGTGAAACAATGCCAATACTGCCCGTTCAAAGATCATTGCCAGCAATACCATTCGTGGGTGCGTAGTGAGATGACGATTGAGTTGCGAAATCTCCCGTTGCCGACCGAATGGACACCTAGTCAGTGGCGCATCTTCTTGGACAAAGAGAAGGCTGCTCGTGATTGGCTTGCCGACATGAAGGAGATTGCTCGAACGATGCTTGAGAATGATCCGGATAGTGTTGAGGGATACACGTTGAGCCGTGGCCGTGAGACCAAGACTGTGACTGATCCGAAAGCGGCATCTGAATCATTGAGTGACGTGCTTGGGAGGAATCAGTTCATGGAGTGCTGCAAGCCTTCATTGCCTGAACTAATCAAGTCCGTTGCCGCTGCCACGCAGTGCAAGTTGGACGATGCAGAACTATTTGTGATGGGGAGATTGACTGAGGCCAAGTGCGTCGAAGTCAAAGAGGGTGCGAAAACAATCAAAAAGAAAAAGGACAAGTAACCGATGAGCAAACTTACAATTGAAAAGGGAGTGACGATACCAACGATCTACCGAGAGGGTGTGACTGATTACTCTGCGACTATCGACGAGATGGAAGCGGGTGATTCGTTCGTCATCCCTGCGGAAAGTCGGAATACTGCGATCAGTATTTTTCGGCGCAAAAAGATCAAATGCGTTAGCAGAAAGGAAGAGGGACGAAACGGATACGTTCGAGTCTGGAGGGTTTAAGCCGATGAGCGACAATTTCCCAATCGAGATGATTTCGTTTACGGTTCCACTTGAACCCAAGTCATTGCAGTTTTCCGGAAAGCGTCTGACTGTGCGAGGTGGGCAACCAAGGTTTTTCAAGACCAAGGATGCTCAACTCTACCAGCAGTTGATTGCGACACTGGCTAGGCCACACCGTCCTAAAACTGCCTTGAGCGGCCCATTGATACTTGCCGTCGAGTTCGTAATGCCAAGGCCGCAGCGGCTTGGAAAAAAGAACCCTAACCGACAACCGTGCTGGGTCAGGCCCGACACGGATAATCTGATCAAGCCACTCAAGGATTCCCTTTCGGCGTTCTGGGTGGACGACAGTCAGATTTGCGTCGAGTTGGTGAAAAAAACCTACGCTGCAATCGGTGAGGATTCTCACATCGAGGTCTGCATCGGAAAGATCGAGTTATGAAGTTGCGTCCAAAGGGCTGGGAGAAATTCCAACACTACAAGGATCGCTGCCCTCCTTGGATCAAGTTGCATCGTGATCTCCTGAACAATCGGGATTTCATGTCGTTGCCGCTTGCTAGCAAGGGGCTAGCACCCCTGCTCTGGTTGCTTGCGAGTGAATCACCAGATGGTTCATTTGATGCAACAACGGACGAATTGGAGTTCCGTTTGCGGATTTCGAGGAAGGAAATTGAGGATGCTATTAAGCCGTTGATTTCCAGTGGTTTCTTCGAGTTGCTAGCAGGCTGCTATCAAGTTGCTATCCCAGAGACAGAGAGAGAGAGAGAGACAGAGACAGAGGTAGAGACAGAGAAGAAAGCGCAGCAAGCTGCTCCGGTGTTTCCGGAAAAGTTGGATTGCACGACCTTCAGAAATATCTGGGAAGAGTTCAGAACACACAGAAAGCAGATCAGAAACAAACTTACCCCACTGGCTGAGAAACGCCTCCTGAAGGATCTCGAAGACCTGAGCCTTTCGGAAGCAATCATGGCCGTGGAAACGTCGATCAAAAACGGATGGAGGGGGATTTTCCCCAACAACAACAAACCAAAAAATGCACACACACACACAAGCCACAGAGATGCAAAACGATCCAGAGAGTATCCAGAACCACCTCCCCAAGTTCTCGATCTTCTCGCTGACTGAGGAGGAGATTGATGCCCGTCAAAGGGAGTGGGAGAAGGAACGGGAGGATTCCGAAGCTAAAAAAAATGCTATCAAAGCAAAGCAAATCCTTGATGCGTCGGGACTTCCTGAGAAACACATGGCTGCAATTGAGCCGATGGGCGAGGCATGGATTAAGTTGGAAACTCGATTAAAGGCAAAAATTGGCTCCGGATTCCTCATTGCGCTATGTGGGGGCCGAGGCACTGGAAAAACTCGACTGGCAGCCTCCTGCGCTCAGCAAGCGGCATACCAGAAACGTAGCGTGACCTACAAAACGACGATGGATTTCTTTTTGGACATCAAAGCGTCGTTTCACCAGACGGGGAAAACCGAGAGGGATGTCATTGCCGAATATGCAAAACCAAGCCTTCTAATCCTCGACGAAACTCAGGAGAGAGGGGAAACACCGTGGGAGGATCGGTTGCTCACGCATCTGATTGACCGGAGATATGGAGCGGAAAAGGACACGCTTCTCATCTCAAACCAAACCAAGCCGGCGTTTCTTGAGTCGATGGGTGAAAGCATCACGAGCCGTATCGAGGAAACCGGAGGTGTTGCCGAGTGCAATTGGCCTTCATACCGGAAAAAATAACATGAACCCCTCCACAACACCAACGCCGATGACGGATTCTGCCCGTTTGCGAAGACATGAAAGCATAAGCTCTGATTGGGTGCATTTTACAATAAGCGAAATGCTAGAACGCGAACTTGCCGAGAAAACCAACGAGGCTTCCAACTATCATCAACATTACAGAGACGAGGCTTCCAAGGCGCAAAAATTCAAGAAGGCTTTTATTGAGCAGGAGAAAGAGGTCGAAAGGCTCCGTGATCTCCTCAAGGATCACGCTACATTCCTGCGTAAAAACGGATTCGATAGGCAGGCAGACGATCTTATGCGTCACGCCCCCACGCCAGAGGAAACCCAAGACGGGGCAACGATGAAAGAATGGTATGGAGGTTTCTCAAACGTTGAAAGCACGGAACCTTCTAACCCGACTTGCGCCACTTGCCGAGTGTTTCAGTCGATTGAGTATTCCCTGCATTACCTACGCGACGAGGTGCAGCAAATTTATCGCGCCCTTAATGTCGGTGCAGAAGATAGTGGATACAACTTTGGAGAGATTGAAAAGCTGAAGAAAGAGATCCAGAAGCTAAAGGAGGGAAAATGATCCACGCCACAAAGTCTGAAATTGCGTCGGTTTTTATGGAGTGGGATCGTCAGTTCCGTGAATCGCCACAGCAATTCTTCCACGTCACCAATATGCTCCAGCAAAGTTATGAGGTGTACGCTGAAATGGCAGCGGATCAATTCATCGAGTTGATTCGGGAAATCCAAGCAAGGCAAAAAACGACTTGTTAAAAACGACGGTTTAAGTAACCATCATCAAGTCATCTCACACACACACAATGACAACACAAACAACGCAGGAAGAGTTCGTCCTAGAAGAACGAACGGCAACACGAGGTCAAGTCGATGCAGTCATCGCTTTGCTTCGAGGCAAGGGTTGGGTTTCAGCCGATAAACTCGTCTGGCTCACAACATTCACAAAACGGAAACTTCGTTCGATTGCTGAGGCAAGTGAAGGACTGATCGTTAGCAGTAATGAAGGCTATGCCTTTATCCACGACGTTCCTCATTCCGATGCCATATCAACCGTGATGAGGCTGCAACGTCAGGCCCAAAAAATGCAGCAACGTGCGGCAAAAATCCTCGCCATCTTGGATCATGCCTCACCTGCTCCGGATTCATTCATCTTTCGATCATAATGAAAGCAACAGAAGAAATCCCAACGTGCGTCTTTTTGGATGTATGGCTGCCAATGCTGGGTTCGGTACTGTGCATTTGCACGATACTGTGCTTGTTCGCAGTCACTGCTGTTTTCGTATCCGAAACCGTTGATCGGTTTGTTCACTTCCACCAAGCACTTAACCATGAACGGTAAAGAATACTGGGATACGGAAGGGATCAGGATGCTGAACCCAGACAACTCTATTCCATCCGTGGAAGATCGAGTTATAGCTGCATTCAATGCTGGAAGAAGGTGTGGACTCAGTGAGTTTGACCTTCCGGACGATGCTTGGATTGCGGCAGTCGAAACGGAGGAGGTCGAATGAGCCGTCCATATCGTGAGGGCATGACCTGCCCTGAGTGCGAAGAGGAAACGGACGTGAAGGTCTATCCGTTTGTGCGCGGATACCGCTCAGGTCAATACGAGGACAACTACCCAGATGAAGGTGGTTACGTTGAGCCTGAAGACTGTCCACATTGCGGATGCGAAGGCGCATTCAATTACGAAGACACTTCAGAGGCAGATTAACAAAAATTTCCTAGTGGAATGATCCTCTAGGGCAACCCCAAAAAAACATGAGTAATGCAATGGTAGAGGCGAAAGCCTTCCTTCAGCGCATCGAGACCGGAGCCGAAGCCGAACTCGAAAGCGCACTGACCCACATCAAAAACCTGATTGCCCACGTCGAGGCATCTGCTGAAACGGAATCGAAAGACGTTCTCAGCGATGTTGCTTCTGAGGCAACCAAGGCCGAGGCAAAGGTCTAAAACTTCACCTTGTCTGCCACGCTTGCACTATGAGTCTCACGAAGGTGTCCATACGTTCTGAGGGCCAACACGCCCCCGTCCTTATGGCCCAACCATCGGGAAACGGTAGGGATGTCCACACCGGACTCAATGCAAGTCGTGGCAAACAGGTGACGCAGGTCGTGGTGAGTGATGCGTTCAATGCCAATGTCACCACAGGCACGGGAAAGTGATTGCTCCGCTTCTTTGACCCGTAGGACGTAATCACCCTTCACCGGAAGTCTGGAAAGTAGATCCTTCATCGGGGCGATGATTGGAATGTGTCGGGAATAACCCCCCTTGCCCGTGACGTAGATGGTCGGGTTCTTTGCCTCTCGACGAACGTCAGACCACTTGAGGCCATTTGCCTCAGCTATGCGGCAACCTGAGTAGGCGAGAAACTCAACGAGGTCGGCTGCTGCGTCGGATCGGTAGCTGTGCTTTTTCTCGTCCTTTGGCTTCCTGATTGCGGCAACCAACCGCTTGAAATCCGCAGTTGAGGGAAGGCTCATGTTCTTTGCCTTCACCCTTGCCCGTTTGATTCCGGTCGTCGGGTCTCTCAGGATTAGACCGCTTTTAACGGCCTCGTCCACAATCATGCGAAGGCTGCCAAGGGCATTGTTCACCAACGCTCCTGAGTATTTCCCCTTCAATGACGTGAACCACTCCTCACACTTGATCGGCGTAAGCTCCTTTGGCTTCATCGTCTTGATCTTGGGAAACGTCTTTTCGAGAAAGATGATCGTGTTGAGTCGGTACTTCCTCGATGCCTCACGCAGGTTGGGATTTATCTCCGTGCGGCGTTTCACGTTTTCGATGCACTGACCGAGATTGGTTGCCTCGTTGAATGATGCATCCCCTGCTTTGCTAGAGGGCAGCTTTGCGAGTTCTTGCGGCAACTTGGCTTTCGCCACGGATAGCTGCTTGGTCTTCAAAGAAATCCTAACGGCCCTTCCAGAAACCCACTTCCGGATGAAGTAGGTTCCGGTCTTTTCGTTGCGGATCAGGTACTGCGTAGCTGTTGCGGTGAATTGGCTCATAAGAGAAACCTAGTCTTTTCACCTAGTACGTCACCTTTTTTCTTCACCCTCGAATGCCCCGTAGGGCTAGCATTTAAGGGAGTGGATCGGGAAGGACTCGAACCTTCAACCAATTGATTAAGAGTCTCCCCACACTGTTGGCTTCTAGGCAGTTCTAGGCAGTTACTCTGTAGGATTTCGCTGCTGAGGCAGTTCACGGCAGGTTTAAGGAACCTAAAGACTAGGTGAAAATGGGAAAACCTAGTCTTTCACCTAGTCTTTTTTGCATCGGCTTAAACCTTGAGCATTAACCAAGTGTTTAATTAAACAGAAGACCCCATTCGGGCTTTTTGGGTTTCCACAAAATCCGTGAACACCCTCACCTCCCGAAGGAACATCTTCCGGTCGTCATCATTCCAGTGATCGTATGGGCATTGACGCACCCATTTCTCGAAGTCCTGCATGATTGCCTGAATGGTGTAGAACCCAACCCTCGGAGGGCATTGCTTCTTTATCTCATCCTTGGTGATGAGCCTTCCACCACGGGCCGAACGACTCGTTTCCATCGGGGAAAGGTGATTCTGGGCTGCCATTTCAAGCAACTCGGCCTGCTTCATTGGGTCAGAAGTATGCCTCAAGACTGCTGCATGATGGGCCGAACTGAGCTTGGGATTGCGGATTTCGGACGGGATGCCTGCCAGTTTTTCGGCACGAGAAACCCTTACCCAGTCAAATTCCAACTGCTGAAGAGCCTCATTGGTGAACTGCTCCCCGTACTTTTCCTTGGCCTGAGATACCCAATCACCAATCAAAAACTCCATCGACGTGTCGATAGACCGGAGGTACTTCAGGACATCTACCGCATCCTCTTGGGTGCAATCGGCAGATAGGACGAGGCCGTTGGGGCTGAATGTGGCGCATTGAGAAATGCGCTGCTGAATGTTGGCTAGGCTTTGGTTGGTGGTTTGCATTGGGATCTCCAGTGGTTTTCTTTTCCGTTCTTTTTGTAGGAGGCAACCGCTGCCTCGGACTTGAAATGCTCGTTTCTGGGAAGGTCTAGTGTTTCCAGCCACTCATTCGCAGCGGCATTGATTGCTGCTGGCGTGAGGCCGTACTGCTTGGCTGCATCACGCTGAGACTTGTAAATGTTCAAACGATTCAATCCCGTGGCAAACATGAGTCCAACCACGGATACCCATAGATTCGATGGAATCAGGAGCTTCTGGATGATTCGTTGGAGGTAGTGACTTTCGGAAACCGTGATAGTGCGACTGGTGGATTGCCGTATAAAAGCAGCAACGCCAGTCCACCCTGATTCCCGATGAATTTCTTTGAGAATGTCCTCTAGGGAATCAATCTCATCTGCCATGTCTGGGGTGAATGATGCTTCTCGCATGGATCACCTAGTTACATCCTTCCTCCAATTGATGCAAGTGGTTTAAGCAACCTTTTTCAAGAAAACACCCAAGGCTTTTCGGACGATAAAATGGGCAAGATAGCAGGTTGCCTCATCCCCCTTATCCCTAACCCCACTATCCGACATGATTTGGTTTGCGGCGTGTATTGCCTCGTGGCAAAGCAGGGCAATGGTATCTGCGTCTACAGGACGTTTTTTTAGAAAGATGATCGAGGCAGACCGTTTAGTCCTCCTAGCACACATCCCACGGGCCTCTTTGTATTCGTCGATATGGTCAAAATCAGTGATCTTTTTCTTTTTCAACCATTCAACTGCCTGCTTGTGGTCACAGGGAGCAACAATCCACACCACGTCATCGAAGACTCCGGTTTGAATCTTGATTTCGGTCATAGCACCTTGCCATTGAGAATCCTTTTGTTGTCTACCTCGAACCACCCACTGCCACGCTCAACAACAGCAAAGCCGTGTCCCCACTTGTTGATGGGCATATACCGTGGATGCAAATCACAAAGGCAGCCCAATGACCAAGTGGTAATCATTTTGCCCTGAATGGTGCTTTCTGTGTGTTCGCTCGTCTGATGGTGATGACCAACTAGCGCACATGACTTTGCCCTGAGAAACAATCCACGGGCTGCGTTGACTGGGCCGATTAGTGGGGTTGCGTACTCGTGACCATGAAGGATCGTCAGGTCTTCAATTTGGATCAGCTGCTTTTCGGTAACGTAATCAATCCCTCTGTTTTCAAAATCCATGAGAACCGGAAACCGAAACTCAGGGATGTCTAGCAACTCAGGGGCTTTGCACCTCAAGAACGACTGGTAACGCTCGTCATGATTGCCATCCTTCCAGATGATTTTTGTCTTTGGAAATTTCTCAGCTAGATAGTCCAAGAATTGCTTGGTTGCCTTGATTTCATGGTGGGTATTTCTCTCCCTTGGATCTTTTTCAAACCTAGACAACTGGTAGAAATCAATCGTGTCTCCATTCAGCAGGATTACGTCCACCTTGCGCTTTTTTAGGTAATCCAATGCTGCTTTCAGAGCTACGTTGCAATGGAATGGCACATGGACATCATTGATGATGCCGACTTTTTTGCCCTCAAGTATGTACGGCTCCCATTTCCTTTTGTAACTTGTGGGCAGCTTGGTTGGATCTTGCGGCTTGCCGTTTGCTCGATAAAACTCACGGTTTTTTATACCATCCCTTGCTGTCTTGCCGTTATTCCCGCGAAAGTTTCTTAGATGGGATCTACAAGATTCAAGGCTTGTCCACACCTCTGGGTTATTTGCGTAAAGTTTTTTTGCTAGCGTCAGAGTGGGGATTTCTGAAAAGCGTCTTAAAATATCTTTTACAAGAGATGCGCCGATGGGATTGCTGCTACTCATATAGAAAACTGTTTTTGTAGATCGTTGATGCGATTCAGCCACCCTTGCAGGTTTTTATATTCATTCGGGTTGTTGGCTACTATGGACTGGTAATGCGCTTTGCTTTTTGCAAGGAAAGCCAAAGCCAACCCATTGCTGTCAGGGCATTGCATGGCAGCATTCAGTGTCTTTTGACCCATAACCCCGTCTACGGTTAGATGCGCCCCATAGTCGTTCAAGGCAAACTGAAGCAGTTTAATCTCCTCTGAGTCACCCTGATTTACTGCCTGTACGAACACTAGAATGCACAAGGGGTACGGCAATCCATAGCACTTGCAACCCTCCCAGTAGTTTTCCAAGTAGGTCATCATGATCCACTCCGGAGTAGCCGTAACGGTTCCCGTTTCGTCAACCGGAAGGTTGTCATCGACTTGATTCAATCCAGCAAAAGTCAACCCGTGGGAATCTGGTCTTTCTGGAATAATGTTCCCTTGTGAGTCGGTAACAATTTCATCCGGTAAAACAATGGCAAGTGCCTGCTGAAAATAGCTAGACTCTTGATCTGCTGCGTCGAGGATGTCTTCCAGTTTCATGCCGATGGGGGCTCAGGAGGTTGCGGCAACGGTGAATCTGGAGCGGATGGAAAATGGCTCAGGGATTCTTGCCATCTTGCCCATCCCAAAAGAAGCGTCAGGATAGTTGTTATTCCTGCCGAGAATGCCACGGTTCCTGCGTCAATCGGGGGAATCTTGCCATCCAAAGCAAGTCTAAGAATCTGAGCCCACATAAAAGCGCAATCAGTAAGAATAACTGCACCAAAGAGCAGCCGAATGGCTGAAGGCATCCCCGTAACGGTCGAGAATGCCTTTCCCAGATAGGAATCGCTCATGGATTAAAAAATGGCTGGGAACCACTGACTGACGTAAATCAGGACGTAATACCAAAACGCACATCCAGCGGCAAAAACAATGCCCGTAACAACTAGGGCAACCAATATGGAAATCCATCCTCCCGATCCGGTCATCGGCTTCCAAAAAGCACCAAGAAAAACACCAGTGGTAATCGTCGATAGAAGGAAGACAACAAACGTGTTAATCCTCGATTCTTTTTGAACCTTTGCTGTTGCGGCCCTAGTCAAAGATTGCTCAGTAACTAGGGCCGCATGGGTATTGCTATTGTCCGTAACAAGATTTGAAATCTGTCCTTCAAGTATCTGGGTATTTGTCCAGAGAGAAGCAATTGTGTTTGATTCGATAGCTTGATTTGTCTCCAAAGTATCAATGGCTATGCGTTGTGTAGCGTTCGTTGCAAGTGGTGCAATGACGCTTATCGCTTGGGCATCAGATTGATTTGCCGTTTGGAGAGTATGCGCTGCTGAAGATAACCCAATTGTTGATGGGATAATAATGGGTTGCGTCTTGTTTGCAACCGGATGAGCGCAACCCGATACAAAAAAAACCAATGCTAATGCCAATATGATGGCAAAAACGTAAAGCGATACTTCTAAAACTAAGGGAAGAATCTTTCTCACGTTTGAAATCGGTTGTATGCGCCTATTTCTAAAAAGCGTTAATCGTTCTTATTGCCTCGAATTCTGGTTATGTAGAACGCTGCGGCGCAAACACTGGCAAATGCACCAATAATGCCAGCAATTGTAGATACCTCTGTGGCAATAATTTGCTGCTGAACAAGTTGTTCAGATATTGAGATTGTGGGGGTAAGGGAAACAGCAAGTGCGACTTTAGATGTAATCGTGCCACCAATTCCAGTAACCAGTGATGCGACTCCAGCTATGTTTTGAGAATGTGCGCTCATTCTTTATGCCAAGAATGCCCCAAGGCCATTTCTGACCTTGGAGCCGATTCTGTGGGGCAGACGATTACTTGCTAAAACGGATGTTCAACACACCAGTGCCAGAAGGCTGGATCGTGATGTTCATTGCCGTCAGGTTGGCCCAAGACTCACCGTTAGGAAGGGTAAGAACAGGGGTTAGAGCAGCGGTGATGGCTGCGATGTCGGCAGCGGCAAGGGCTGCATTTGCGGTGACGGGCTGGGTTTGAAGCGTGATTGGCATCTTTAGAGTTTGGTTATGGTCTCCTTTTTTCGCATTATGCTTATCCCTTTACCTTAAAGTATTGGGGGCAGCATTTATGCGTTGGGGGTTCCAATCAGAGGACGTTTTGTCAACAACTACCACTTTGCAGGAGTTGCAGCACATTTGGCAGACCTGAACCCAGTTTTTGCGTCCATGTTGCACCCACAAAGTAGGCAGCGACCATTGTCGTAAAAGTTGCACGACATACAAATTACAAGCCGTTGATGTTGCTCTTCAGAAGTTACAGGATCTTGACCGGATACAATTGCCCCAGCTTCCGCCACAAGGGCTTTACCAAAGTTGGCTACTTGGGTCATCAGGGGTGGTGGTGTGGGTTTCATAGAACAGTTACAGCTCATTGGAGTATGGGAATGCCCAAGAGGGCGGATAGATCGACTTTCGGCTTGGGAGATCCGAGGTTGATGAACGACGGAATCCCCATCATCTGACCGATCATGCTTTGAACTTGAGAAAAGCAAGTCGGGTTTGGAGTTGCAGAGGTGCAAGATCCGTCACAAGAAGTGTAGAGACATCCTTCGGAGTTTTCACCACAAGACGAATAATCGTAGCACGGTCCAAAACACACACCATGAGCGTCTTGTGCCGTATCTCCACCATTACACACTCCACAATCGTCAAGGACGGCATTCCCACAGCAGTTGTTTGCGCAATCTAAAGATAATGCGTTGCAATCCCAATTATTATTATTATTAACACCTGCTTCATTGGTGGGGGAATAACAAAGCCCATTACAATCGAGAGTAGCATCCCCGTTGCAATATCCTAAACAATCAAGATAGATGCAGTTTCCATTGCTGTCCTCTCCACAAGCAGAGACATCCCAGCAATTCCCACCGCAAACATTTTGGTAATCGCTATATTCGCAACCAACTCCCCAGATAATGTTGCAAATAGAACCAAAACCATTGCAAATGCAAGGAGATAATCCGTTGTTGTCTAAACAACCACAATCATTTGTTCCACACTCACTACAACAATGCCCTCCTGCGTTGACACTTTGAGGGGAGCATTCTGTAATATTGTAATCACTAAAATCATAAAAAGTATTTCCATCCTCGTTTGAGGGGGAATAGTAATTTACACCCGAGCAATCAATAATTGCATCTCCGTTGCAGTATCCAAGAGCATCCAATGTTGAAGATCCACCGCATACACCATTGCAATCAGCCCCTGCTTGCGAAGATGATATTCCTAAATCGGGGCCACAAAGTCCGTTACAATACCATTGTGCTGCATTAGTGTCAGAACAATTCGTGTAACTTGTGCAATCTCCATTGATGTCGGGATACAAACAATCCCCATTCTCATCTACTCCACACGATTTTTCATACCCGTAAACGCTAGAATCGCACGGCATAGCAATTCCTAGTTAGAACAAACAACTGAAGTGAGGTTTCCTGATCCATCATAACTCATAGCAAAAGTGCCATGAGTCAGAGGGTTTCCAGAAACGTCGGTTGCCTGAATGCCGATCAGGATAGTTGGTGAACCATCCCATGAAAGATTGACGTAGCCTATGACGTTCGAGGACTGGTCTTGGACGATGTATCGAGCGGGATTTGCTCCGGTTCCACCGTCTGCATAAGCTGAAGATCCGAGGGGGAATAGATTTGCAAGCCCGTTGTAGTTTGCTGCATGGAGGTTTCCACTGGCATCAATCGTTGCGGCTCCATTGGCAAATGAAGCAGACCCCGCTATCTCGATTTGCTGAAAAGTTGCCGAATCTCCAGTGTTAAGGGACTGATTGAAAGGGCTTCCGGTAATAAATCCCTGAGCCGAAACCCAAGACTGTGTTGCGTATCCAGAAAGAGCGGATGAAATCTGAGATGCTACTGCTGCTGTAGTAGTATAAACGGATGAAAGGGCAGAAATGGCCGATGTTCGTGCTGAAATTGTATCATATCCATTTAATGCAGTAGCAATTGAGGAAGATACTTGGCTTGCGGTTTGATAACCATAGGACGTGATGGCCGTCGTTACCTGTGAAGCTGTTTGGTATCCATGTGCAGCAATCTGAGAGGCAACTGCCGATGCAGTAGTGTAGACACCTGAAAGAGCAGCAATTGCAGTGCTGATTGCTGAAGAAACAAACGAGGGAGATGTAGGGGTATACCCTAGTTGCGATTCAATATCTCCGGTAGCTTTTGCAGCAATTGCCTGCGATGTCTTCAATGGAGTCATCCAGTGACTGTCATCTGTTCCAGCCTGAGCCTGCTCAGTCGTTGCTTTGAAATCTGGAAGTTCCGATGGAGTGCCTTCTCCTCCGGTAATGTTTGCCTTGTAAATCGTTATTGGGAACGGAGATGTCTCATAATCGTTTGAGCTATCAAGCCAATCAACCGTGATAACTCCCATGACCATTTCTGGAGCATTCTCACCGGAAAATAGATTAACTACTTCCGTTGTATTCATGCTGAATGTCGATGAATAGACACTTGAGCTTCCAGATCCGCTTGATGTCCAAACACCATCAGTAGACCCGCCAGCAACTAGATTGTCGGATACCGTAATCCCTACATACCCAGTGCTTCCCTCCGAGAGTTGCTGAGGAATGCCGTTCAGCATAAACTGAACATTGAAAGTTGCCGTTTTACCTGATGTGGAAAAAAACGGAGTCGTGGGTGTCTTAATTGACAGTGTAGCGAGGTCAACTACCAAGTTCATACCCTTATCGGTTTGTCAGCTTTTACAGAGGAACAAACGGCTGCTCTCTTTGTCTCAGGTGTCCAAAGTAAGCAGGGTCTTGTTCATGGTATGCCCGATAGTGGACAATCTTGTCTTCCTTGCGCTTGATGTGGTCACAAGCAACATGGGGAACACAGGCAATTCTAAGCCCATTTGGATGCCACCGATGCCAGCAAAGAAACAAATCCTGAGTCCCCTTGCCTTCATAACCATTGAAATCTGCCAATGCCAATGCTTTTGCTGATAGCAAGGTGCATCCAAGTCCGCACCAGTCCGAAGGAACTACTGCCCCCAATCCGATTGACGGGTATGCGTGATCCATCCAGCCCCTCCTGCGCCACCCGTGTTTTGCGGTAACATCCCAGATATTGCCGTCTGGAGGGCATTTTTTAATGCGATCTCTCAGCCTAGCCATTCGTTTTCCTTCTTTCTCTCCGGTTTTTCTATCCTTGGCCTGCTTTAGTCGGCGTTCGCATTCTTCAAAACATAGCTTCAGTCTTGGTTTTAAGATGCGTTCATGCGGCAAGAAATCCTCGGCAATTTGATTTGCTCTGGTTCCAAACCCACCAAGGAACAATCCATTAGGATAAGTGGCAGCAGCAATGTCATAGTATTGACTTCCAACTGGATCGGGCATCTGAAGTGTCCATTCTAGGACTCGAAGTGCATCCGGTGTAGGAATAGTATCGCTTTCTACAGACCAGCAAAACGTGGCTTTAATCCGTCGTGCAAAAGAAAATGCTGCCCCTTGTAAACGGGCAATCCGGATCTGAGCCTCTTCTTTGTAGTCTTTGGCATCCTCGGAGATTGGTAGCCTTATCGCGGTAACTCTCCAGCCTTCAGGCAAATGCGACTTTGCAAATTCTTCGGCATCCCTGCTTTCTTTACTGGCATCCGTTGCAAAGATGAAATGAGCGTCAGAATGATGTGACGCTGAAGTAGATATGGCCCTTATGAGTTGGGGCCAGACATGAAGATAACTGCGGGTTGCAGCGGTAACTACGGCAAGCATGGGGATCGTTACCCCAGTGGCAATTGTCAGTTACAAGGTCGTTACAGTGGGTGCATTCCAGTAATAGGAATCACTGAGGCTATTCCCATAATAATACAACGCACTAAAAACAAATACTGAACCATCCGGAACCGATATTTCTGTAGAAGATACTCCAGCAGATGAAATGTTAGAATAAAATGAACCCGCTACATTTCCGGATGTTGAAGAACATGAAGAAGTTGTAATCCCTTCGGGAAAACTTAATCCGCTCCATGAGGCAGATGAACTTGATGTGTCGTAATTGGTTCCTTGTTCAGCATTTGTTACCCATGTGGTAGTTGCGTCGGTTATCGTGGATGTATAAACAATTTGCGTCCCTCCCGCATCAGAATTTCCATAAGTCTGTCGAGAGTAGCCCCCAGTAATAACTTCGTATGTTGTAGAGGTTGTTGTTGTTGGAATTGATGCTTGCATACTAAAAGAGCATGAATCGGTCATTGATTCTGTTTGTCCGTTTATTGTCCAAGCATAAAACCCAACATCAAACGTCAAAGAATATGCCTGCCCTCCGCCAAGAGATGTTTTTGAGAAGTACGCATTAAAAGTGCTTGTGTAGTTTTCGATTGTATAAGTAAGCGTGTAGGTACTGGATGTTGTTTCCCATACAGTTAATGTTGCCCCATCAGACTCTGTAGTTTTTGAAGATTGCAGCACAAATACAGTTGAGTCGCTTTGCGAGAAATACCCGTCAGGAAATGTTGTCGATGTGTTTGCGTAAGGATCATTTACCCACCAGTATTCGACTGGCGTAAATGAAAGATACGATACCGGAGCAATTACATTCGGATGAATTGATGATGTGTCGTATTGTGGGAACATTTCTGCTCCATAAGATGAGTTATCATCGAATATCGGAAGCGACGGATAAGTCGTGCCTTCAAATATAGCACCTCCTACAAATGGATACCCACCAACATAAGGGAAACCAACAACACCCGACCATGATGTTGACTCTGAAGTGGATGAGCTTGTTGAGCTTTCTTCAGAAGTGCTACTTTGCAGGGTTATGGTTGATGTTCCATAAATCAAATAATCATCTTCGTGGGGTAAAATAATTGCACCTTCAAAATCATATCCACTAAATGTGTTCCATGATGAAGCAGTTGTAACTACAACTTGTTGTGTGGTGGTTATTTCTCTGGCCGTGTAAGTATTTCCAGCTTCATAATAACTAGATGAAGATGAACTGCTTGAAGATGTGGATTGCTCAAGACTAATTGAAGAAACCATGTCACTCGTTCCGTAGGTAGTAAAAACATCGGCCTCTACAGCAACAAAACATCCCGTGTAACTGACGCTCACAATATCATTGTTTGATGTCCAATCAGTTGGTTCTAATGAAAAAGAAGAGTATGTTATTGGAATTGAAGATGCCGCGCTTGACGAAGATGTTGAGGCATAGGAAGTGGTCGTGTAAGTGTCTGATACGGTACTGTTTTCCGCATTAACTGATGTTGTCGTGTAGAGATCCCATGTGTATTCGTAAACATCCACTTCCTGAGTGGTGCTAGTCGTCGCAGCAGGAGTCTCCAAGGAGTAACTCATAAGGGTTTAACTCACTGCCCAGTATCCTAGATTGAATGCTTGCGTTGCGGTCAGGGTTACATTGCCGCCAGCAATGTTGTAGATCATTCCAGCTTTATAGAGTCCAAGAATCACATCGAAGCCACTTGGAAGCTCCCCGTCGGCTGAATGTTGAACATCAGGTGCAGACGTATCCACGTTAATCGTAACTTCGGTGACAGCACTGCCGTCGGTATCTACCGTGGCTTTTGCATACCATAAAGAGGTATCATCCACGGTGAAGCTATCAAACATATTGGTTGGCATAATTCCATTCACTGACCCAGCCCATAGATTGATTGCAGTTGATCCAGAGCTATCCACTGATGGTATTATATCGAAAGGGTTTGTTGGTGGCTTGGATGCACTTTGTTGTTGAATTACAAGGCTAACCCCACCAGCAGACTTCTTTAACGTGTACCCAATGCCGGGTAAAATCTGTAATTCACGAAAGTTTGCGTCCAAGGTAGGAGCAACACGACCGTTCCATGACGATAGCTCAAGAACGCCACCCTGCCTGAGTCTGGGTGTATCCCTCATTGCTTTTAGAGTCCACCTGCCGACCAACTGCCAGCATCATATAGTTTGGTATTCCAACCAGATTTTCCAGATGCCTTGAAATGATAAGAATTAAGCCAATAGGTAGTTCCGTCTGAGGAAAACTGGGCTTCGGAGTCTGCGCCAGTAAGTAACCATGTTGTTCCTTCTGGAACTGCTGGAGCATTCGTAACCGTGCAAATCTTTGCCAAAGACGTTAAATCGGCTGGGGTATCCTCTTCAACGGTAATAGATAGCATAACCGTCGGCTCTTCATACATGGTTACTCCCTGCAATATCAGTTCGGCATAGAGCTTCAATCCATCCGATATATCAGTTCCACCCTTACTGAGACCCTCCCACATGGATGGGTTTGCCTCTGCTGACTTTATTTTATTAAGATCATTGGCAGTAAGCGGATATGCTCCTGATCGTGTTGCTCCAAGTGTAGTGCTGCTAAACATTGGATTAGTAATCAGGGGAGCGGTTTGAATTGCCCCGTGAACTTTATACGAGTATGCACCTGTGCCACTTACCGTATACCGGAATGACGTCGTGAACTCCCCTGCAATTTCTTCAGCGTGGTAATCGAAGTAGCTGGATTGACTTGGTACATGAGCCCCTTCAAAACTCTTCCATGTTTCAGTAACTACGTTCTGACCATATTTGGGATCAAAGCGTACTGCTTGACTGACCATGTAATCCTGACCCGCTGCCTGTAATGGATCTGTTGCTCCCATAAATTATGCGAATTGAGCGGTTTCTGACCACTGTGTCTTTCCAGACCTAAATGTATTATCGCTTGTGGCTTTCTTTTCTTTTATGGCATCACGCACTTCTCTAAGTAATTCATGCGTCTTCTGCCCTTCAGGTGAGATTGCCGATGCCGTTGTAATGTAGTTTCCTCCACCACCAATCTTTGCCAGTTCATCAGCGTAAATTGCAAAATGTTGACCAAAGATAGAATCGGCTCCGTTTTCTCCCTCAGCCCCCCCTCCTTCAGTTTTTGGGGTTTTCCCATCTTTACCCTTTCCTAGTCCAAAGGCATACCCAAGTCCACGGGCAGTCTCACCCGCTGGATTCATTGCAAATGCAGTCAATTCGCCAATTGCTTTTCCGGTAAATGTAAAAGCACTGCTTTGTTGTATTCTTTTAATCGCATTCTCAAACATGATCAGTTGTGGAAGTATCTGGGTTGCAAACCCGATGCTCATGTCGTCCCATATTTGCGAAATCAAATACTTGCTGTTTTCAGCGTGTTCTTTTAATTGAACGGCATTTTCCTCAAGTAGCTTGCCTGCTTCTGAGTGATGCTCTCCACCTTCTTGGAATTCTTCCGATTTGAACAATGGAAGCATTCTAGCTCCTGAACGTCCAAAGAACTCCATTGCAACACGAGTCTGATCCATTGGGTTCTTTAATGCAGCAATGGCCTTACCAATCATTCTGAACTGTTCTTCTGGATTGGCTTTTTTCAGTTGCTCTGGATCGAGCCCCATTTGCGTAAGCACACTGCCACCAATTCCGGTTTGAAATGCGGTGGAAAGGCTACGTTGCATACGCATCATCGCCATGTTCAAATCACTTACTTCCATCCCTGCCTCTCTAAGTGCATGTCTCATATCATAGATTGATGAAACGGATATTCCCGTTCTGAGGTGAATCAGTTGCATCTGCTCGCCAAGCTCACTTGCCGTTTCAACGGCTTCTTTCATTGCAATTGCCACTCCTGCCCCTGCTCCTGCTGCCATTGCATACGGCCCAAGAACCGCTGCTTTGTCTAGCAATTGACTAGGAACTCCAATTTCCGTGAGTTTTTCACGGGCAAGATCCTTCAACAGTTCTTTTGAGCGATGAATCCCCCTTTCCAACTCTGATGAGTTGAATTTGGTGATAATCTCCATGATTGCGCTTCCCATGCTCATGGTGCTTTATGAAAACCTGCCTCCCCCAGAAGTTGCTTTTCCCTGTGTTCAACCTCACGCATTACAGATGCGGATTGGCTTTCTACGGCCCAGTCGATGCGACGTTTTAGATCTTTGACGTTACCTGCAAATCCGCAGGCATTTCCTGCCGTAATGGTAATGCCATTTTTATCCTGTAGGATTTTGACGTATCCAGTGCCTTTGTGTCGTGTAATCCAAGCAGGAATCCCCTTTACCCCAAGGGCATCGGCTGCTGGAACCCATCCACTTGCAAGCAGTCCAACACGTTGCTGAACGAGTTTGATATACTGTTGAAGTGTTCCGTTATCCACACGATAGCGTCGATCTTCTTGTCCTTTGAGATTTGTTGTGACACGTCCCGTCTTGGAAGAACGATACTTTTGATGAATTGTGGCTGGGTTGATGTTGTTCGGCTTTTCCTTGCCGTGGGCTGCCTTGAGCGTCTTTAGAATGTCTGACTTGACGCATCCCTCTCCAAGACGTTGCGCTGCTTTTCCGGTTATGCCGTCGTGAGATGGGGGCGTTACGTCTATAACCTTTCTGATGATTCCAGCGGCTGCTTTCTTCATTACCTGAAGACGATCTGCGCTTGAATACACGGACATATACTTCTCACAAGCATCCGTTACGGGCTTGGTGTTGATTTCTATGGATACAGTTGCGCTCATCTAATCCTCATCAACAGCTAATCTGTCAAAAAGACTCCCCGTATCCTTTAACTGGGAAAGATCCTGTTCCGATTTGATTCTTTGCTCCACAGAAAGCTGCCTTGGCTTTGAAGGAGTCGTCACCCTTCCTTCACTTCTCAAAATGCACCAAAGATAAGCCTTTGCTCTATAGGTAGGCATTTTCCGGATGTAGGACTCAGGCCACCCTGTTGCCGAGGCAATCCTAAAGATTACCCAAGCATGAGAGGGTGGCTCGATTAGTTTGGGTTTGTTTCGGGCCTTTCTTCCCCTGCCCTAACGGGCTCCGGTTCTACATCTACAGACACAGCATCATTAAGTTCTTCTAGTTTTTTCAACCAGTTATTGAACTCTTTCATGTGATGTGACTGGATTCGGTTCTTGATAAAGAATTTATCCACAGAACGCCGAAAAACAGCTTCATCTTGAAGTGCTTCAATCACTTCATCCTCATCCCCTGCGTAAATGTAGAAACTGGCGTTCGTAATTGCGATTGGCCTGAACGTGCCTTCGCTTTCATACCAAACGCTTGCCTTAAAGATCGAGGCGTCTACCCAGAAGTCATGATGCCGCAGTTGCTTGCCTGCGATTATCGGAGGGTTTTTCCAGAGGTCTTCGTTTAATGTGGGATCGGATGTTTTCATGTTTGGATCGGTTAGGGTGCGTTAAACGCATCCATGAATTTCTTCTTCTTGTCTTCAGGGAGTCGTGGGTCGATAAACACTTCACGCACACCACGCTTTTTGTGGAACTGGCTTCCCAATGCACGAATGTTATCCCTGCATTTGGCTTGCGTAGTAACAAAGCACCGAATGTAGGCGTATGGGTGATCGGCGTGTTTTTTGTGCCATTCGTGATCATTCCAGAGACGTATAAAATCAGCCGTTCTGATTTTGCTTGGCCCATCGTTGGTCTTGAACTCAATGGTCATGTCTTCGAGGTGATATTTAACATGAAGCGATTTGCTTCCGTTGTCCTCGTTGGTTTCGTAACAAGAATAACCCATCGGCATCAGTCGCCCACCACAAGACAGAAAAGCCGCTACGAGTTGCGTATTTAACGATGACAGGGGATTTACGTTCTCCTCGTGCAGCGTAATAAAAGGTTTTTGTGGGATCATATAAACTGTATCGGCCTAGATTGGCCTAAAACCCTTAGTAAGCACTTGGCGCAACCGATCCAGATATTTTCCAAGAGTTGAAATCATCGTTTTTGTAGGTGACTTCATTGCTGGTAATGATGGTGCTTCCAGCGGAACCAACGTGTGATGGGTTTGCTGACGATTCCGTTCCCACATTGGTCGTAAGCGGGTCTCCGTAACCTTCTACCGTGAATTCTATGGTTGGATCTATGATCGCAGCCGCTCCAAAATTTGACCCATAGTCCATGATCACCTTTGTCTCTACTTTTTTAGTAACAGAAACTCGTGTGATAAGACCGGAGCCAAAGCTATTAACTCCAAGATTTGAATTTACGGCAGGCATTTGATTTGTTCTTTAGATTTTAGCCGTCGGATGACCAACTGGTATATTCAGCCGTCCACTTTGGATGATCGTCATTCGACTCGGAGATTTGCAGGCTTGTGCAAACAGCAACATTTGATCCGATGGTTCTGTTTTCAACGACCATGCTGAGGGCTGGGAATCCATACCCTGAAAGCGTTGTTTTGGTTGTAATCAGATTCAACGAGGTGAGCAGTTTCGTTACACCCGTTTCATCCTTGATGTCCTTTTTGGAAACAGTCCTTTCTTGAGAAGACTGATTTACAACGCACCCAGATGGGGTCGTTTGACCAAACAATTCAGTTACTCCAACTGCGGTAGCACTCATTATTGAAAAGAAGATTTGTCAACTTGATTGGATGCCCACCAAAACTGTCACCATTGTGTGATAAGCATTGTCTTGTGGCATGGATTGAGAGGATTGAAACTTGAACCCCGCCATCAGGGGTATTGATGAAAAAAAGCTGCCCGTATTGAGTATTCCTGAGATTGAGGCAACTAGGGCCGAATGATCTACCTGAGTAACTTGTGGAGCATAAGAAACCACTGAAAACACGGCATTTGCCTTCCACAAAGGCCCGACCACGTTCTGCACGTTCTCTAATCCAACAACAATAAAGCTGCCTTGATTGGGGATTGTTTCGTCGTTGATTTCCCCCACAACAGGAATTCCAACAAACTTCGCTTGTATAGCCTCGATAATGCTTTGCTGGATTTCTGGGATGTTCATTAGCGGTATCGGGTACAATCGAGTACGACAAACGGCATCGAGGGTTTGCGCTTTACTGAATTGATCATCAACTCCATTCCCTCGACCTCAACAAGGTTTTGGCGACGTGGATATTGAGCAATAATGCTATCGTACTCAGACTTTCTAACGGTTATCTCGATGGACTCCTGCATTTCTAGTCCACCCTTGACCAAAGTAGCCTTGCCAGTTTCGTCGTTTGGTATTGCGGAGATGGGATTACCGTTAAGATTTACAGTAACCGAAAAAGTTGCCAACTGCGCCTCAAGAGCAGAAGACATTGCGGTTAAAAAGATGGGGTTAGCCATATAAACAAAAAGGGTGAGGGCTTTTGGCCCCCACCCCTAATTGTTATGTCAACCCTTGGGATTAGGGATTGGCAACGATGAGCAGACCTGCGGTCTCGTCAACGATCTTCTCGTCAGAGTTCTGACGAACACGAACCATGTCGCTGCGGCGATCCTCGTCACGATAGGTCTCGGTAACGAAGAGATCAGGAGCGTCGGCGTTCCAGACCGTGATGCGGCCTGCACCACCTGCGTTGAACTCGCCACCAGCAACCTTTCCGAGCCACACGAAGTCGGAAGACCAGATGTAGTTCAGGTTCGGGCTGGACTGACCAGCATTCGAGGAATCGTACTTGGCATCTGCGACCAGAACCTGCTCAAGGCCAAAAGCCCCTGCAATGTCCTGAGCCTGAACGATGCGCTGGAGACCCGAAGGCAGATTACCAAAGAGGTAAGTCTGGAGCTTGGGTGAGCGACGGAGCAGGTTAAACACGCCACGGTTCAGAACCAGTGTGTTAGGAATCTGTCCAACTCCGGTGAGATAGTCGATTGCGGTAAGGATGTCCTCAGCGAAATCAATCGTGGAGAGATTTCCAGCGGTGTATCCAACGGCTGCATTCTGCGTGGTGAACGTGGATGAGTTGAACACGGTGCTGGCAACACGCATTTCCTGACCAATCATGATGTTGCGAAGCAGGAGCTTGGCAGCAGTCACGTTGGCATCGAAGAAACGGCTCATGTCGGTTGCGTAGGCATCGTCGATACGCTCAACGAGACCACGATCCTGACAAGCGTAGGTGTCCTGCTCGACCGCACGGCTTACCTCGTTGTAGCTGCCATCGCTGGCGCGCTCGGAGGAGTCCTCACGGAGAAGGCCACCCTTGGCAATCTTGATCTTGGGGTAGATGCCTGCCTTGGTCGGAACCTGAAGAGGAGGAAGCACCTTCTGTCCGATAAGAAGGTTCTCGGTGTCGGCAGCCTGCAACACATAAGTGTTGATGTCGTGCCTGATTGTTGCGCCTGTGCTGTTATACATGGAAGTGTTCTCCTAGTAGTTGGTTGATTGGTTACTCAGCGGGGGTCTGGATAAGAACCTCGATGATGTCTCCGGCGGCAGTGGCTGCGGTAAGCGCACGACCGATGGCCGTGTTGCTCGAAACCGAAGTTCCACTGACTGCACCACTGGCATCAGGATAGACAAGGCCAGCGACAGAAACGGCTCCGGAGGCAACCATTTCAAAAGTGCCAGGAGCAGAAATGAGTTGAACGGTTCCATAAACGGGTGCGCCCGCTGCGGAAGCCTGAAGATCATCGGTGACAACACCGATAAATTCTCCGTTGTTATGGTCAGCGGGGGAGATGCTGCCATTCGATGCAAGCTGAACCCGCTGCCCACGGGTAAGTGCCGTGGAACCAACGAGGAAGCTACGATAGCCAGTTGTGTTTTTCATTGATTGAGTTTGTTGGTTGGTTGGGATCAGGCTTTGATTGCACCGATGCGAACAAGGTAAGCCTTGTGTTCGTCAGTGTGATTCTTCACGGCAAAGGAGGTTGCCTCGCTCTTGGACTTGAACTTTCCTTCCTTCACAAGGGATTCAACGATCTCCTCGAAAGTGGCAGGAGTCTTCTCGCCTTCGGCAGCGGCAGAAGAATCAGATCCAGTCATGGAAGGGTTCTTAGAGACTTGGCCTGCTCCGGTCTTAACGAGTTCCGAAAGAGCCTCGATCTTGGTGGTCAGTTCAGAAAAGTGCTTCTTCTGGGCTTCAGACATTTCGCCCTCGTTCACTTCATCGTCATCCTCCTCGTCCTTGTCGTCCTGATTTTCATCCTCTTCCTTGGACTTGTCGTCCTTCTTGCCCTCCTTGAGAGCAGTCTTGAGGGAAGTGTTTTCCTCTTCAAGCGAGGTGATGCGGGTCGTAAGTTCTTCCTGTTTAGCGGAGAACTCGGTTTTCATGGCCTCGATGGCCTCTTGGAGTTTCTTGATTTCGTTCATACTGATTTTTTGGTTGTCAACTTTGATGGTGTGAGCGGGGAGTGAAAATAGTCCGGTATCGTTGGCTGCTGGGTCTGCCACGATGTCTGCCGACCTGATTCTTTCGCAACGGGCAAACAAATCTTTGCCGTCGAAAAACGGCTTGTTCATAAAGTTGATCGAAAGACCAAACGTGTCTGGAGCAGTTGCTGCAAGTTCCAAGATGTAATCCCTGCTTGGGTGGTTCTTCAGTAGATGAAGATCGCCGATTGCCTTGCTTGCGTCATCGGAGAGACGGACGTTCTTAATTACTCCAACAATGTCCCCAGCACCACCTTCGTGGTTGAGTTTGACCTTCACCCCGTTTTTGAATGCACCACAAGTAGTGATGACCTGATCCAGCGTAGTGGAGTCAATCTTTTGACCATGACCACGGGCTTCCCCAAGTTTGATAAGGCTTACTCCACGGAGGATGCCATTTTCAGGGTCGATCTGACCGTCAAATTCAGCAAATAGGGCAAGGTTTTCGTCCATGCCCTTGCTAAGATTGTCAACCTACACAAAATACGAACTGTTTTCGATGTCCTTACCAGCAATAGGTGCGGTCTGTGCGTTTTTAAGTTTGTCGATCAACCCGTCGATGCCCGTTGCAATTGCTTCTGTAGACTTCGTATCAAGCCTTGGGTTTCCAACTCCCCTGAACACAAAGAATCTTGCCCCTGCAATGGATTGAAGTTTTCCGGAGGCATCTCGACGTGCATGAAGAGCGTCAACGGCAATTGTAATCAGATTCCGTTTCAGCCTTGCGGCTTCCATGTGCTTCACGTTCCGACTTGCCGTCTTTGATGTGATTTTCAGCTTGCGATTGCTTCGTACCCCCTGAAGACCGACGGTTTTTACCTCGATGCAGACATCACGGGTTTTTCCATCTGTCATCGGGATTGTAGCGTGAATATCTGAAGGGTTGTACGTCTTCCCGTACTTTTCATCCCCCATGCGATACGCTTGTCCGGTAACGTGCGCCTCTATCCCGTTCAAAGATAGATATTCAGCGATTTTATGCTCCCAGTCGCTAGCCTCTACGTTCGATTTATATGTCGGAGGACGAGCGTTCTTTTTTGCGGCCTCTACTTTGGCTGGGTCTTTTTTTTTTACTTCTTGCAGCTTCTTCTCTTCTGGCTGGGATGACTTGGTGGGCTGCTTCCCGTTTTGCTCTTCATCCGGAAGGATGTTGGGATTGCGTTGTGAGAGTCGATCAACCGGAAGGTTGAGACGGTCGGCAATGTTTTGAAGTAGCTCTTGCTCACGACCAATCTGCTCGAACTCCTCTTCCCAATCCTTGTTTTGCTCTGCGTAGATGTCGGCAGCGGTGCGGAGTCCAATGCGGAACTCGTTGATTGCTGCATCACTATCCCTGCCAATGTCGGCAGTAGGCCATGCTGGGAACTGCCATTTACCCGATCTCCATGAAGATACAGCAGGAATTATTCCCTGTGAAATACCCCATGCAAGATAGAGGTCTTTTACCTTGTTCAGGAACTTTTCGCACATGAGGTTTTGGTAACGCTCACACACACGATTGGCCTTTTGGCTATCCATGCGGCCTGCGTTTCCCCCAAGAGCGGAATTGTCCACAAAGAATCCGTAGGGTGCGCCGATGGCATGGCATACATCCCGTTGAAGGGTTGAAATAAAGCCGCTGAACGCCGATGAGGGACGTTGAGACATGAACGACTGAATGTTTTCACCTTCTTTAAGGTAGTTCAGTCTTCCGAAAGTAAGCTCTTCAATGGCCTTGCCGTCTTCGGAGTATCCCTGCTTTGTCTCCCACTCATCAGGCTCGCCCTCTTCACGGGTAATAACTCCCGTTTGAGCAGATGCCCACTTAACTGCAAACTTCTCGTACTGCATGATGTCGTAAATGTCTCTTGCAGTGTCGATTGCAGCATCAAGTGCCGTTACTCCCCTCATTTGATCAATGCGAGAAGGATCAAAAACGTGAAAGAATCGGTTTGCCTCAATTTCAACGGGT